>SPKZ01006207.1_pt1 | contig 41526 bp, 40 predicted proteins | sample 2456571 | NCBI WGS metagenome assembly SPKZ01 (sample SAMN11192286, study PRJNA482655) | marine metagenome | biome: ENVO:00000447; feature: ENVO:00000244|ENVO:00000211|ENVO:00000569|ENVO:00002023; material: ENVO:00002151; isolation source: ocean water from marine abyssalpelagic zone ...
AACGAGAAGCCATCCGTTACGCCAAACGGGTCAAGGAATTCTATGAGGGTCTGACAGCCTTCGTTATTCTTGCGTTGGTCTTTTCCATCGCCGCACTTGATGGCTGGTTCTTTGGCGATACCGACATTGTTTTATGGGTATTTCTGGGCGTCGGCGCGGGTCTTGTAGTGCAGGGGCTGATTGCATTTGAGGTCATCCGGATTGGATGGACCGACTGGGAAAAGAAGCTGGTTGAGAAGCGCCTGGGTCGGAAGCTCTAGCGGCACCAATTTTTGCAAACCGGTGCTGCACCTGTGGCCAACCACCAATGCAGGTATCAGTCACAATCAGGGGCGATGGCATTAAGCACGCCCCCTTCTCACATGGGAAACGACAAATGAATACGACCCGGGACACAGCGCCACAGCAACTCGCCATGCAATACGCCCGCTTCGTCGACGACAGAGCGTTTGAACGGCTGGAAGAAATACTGGTGCCCGAATTCACCCTGAGGGGTCCCGGCTATGGATCCGCTTCCCGTGATGAATTTATCGCGAGCCTCGCCATCCTCAATGACTATTCAGCGACATTTCACCTGGTCGGTAATCAGTTTGGAGACTGGATCGATGATAGGTACCAGGGGGAAACCTGGTGCGTTGCCAGCCATATCTACGAACGCGATGGCACCCAGCGAAAACTGGATATGGGCATTCGCTACGAAGACACCATTGTGCGCTACGCTGAGCGTTGGTGCTACGCCAGTCGTGACCTGAACCTGGTTTGGACGCAGGACCTGCCCACGGTGCTGTGAGGATTATTGCCCCACCGCGAATGCAGCGGGCCTATTTTTGCCGGGCTTAGTTCCTGGCGTTCAGCGCGACCAGCTGCGCCGGCGTATCAACATCCAGACACACACCCTCATCCTCGACCGCCAATTCCATAACCGCCCGTGCGTGGGCCCGAAGTAATTGCCGCCCGCCCACATCGCCCGTCAGGGTTCGCAGTTGGCCGAAGAATCGGGCTCCAAACGCCACAGGGTGTCCACGCTGTCCCTTAAAAACGGGCACCACAATGCGATCAACAGCAGCCTGCTCGGCCACCGCCCTCAACGTCTCGGGAGTAATGCGCGGCATATCCGCCAGCATCACCAGCGCGGCCTGCCAGCCGCTTACCTGCGCCACGCCCTGTGACAGGGTAGCGCCCATACCCTCAGGACTTCTCGAGCATGTCATTGCCTTCACACCGCGTTGGGAAAGCTCTTGCAGCCATACCTGATCATTGACGCCGAGGCACACCTGAAGCGGCAGCCCGCTGGCATCGCACCGGCTCAGCGTTGCGTCCAGTAAGCGGGTTTCTCCGGCCAATAGCGCTGCGCGCTTATCGGCATCCCCAAAACGACGACTGTTGCCAGCCGCCAACAAGAGGATGCCAGCCGTCATTCACCGCGCTCGCGGGCCACACGCAGCTGTGTGACCTGCGCCATGATGGACACCGCGATCTCTACCGGGGTTTTACTGCCGATAGACAGACCCACCGGCGCATGCAAGCGATCGATTGCTGACTCAGGCACGTCGAGCTGGCGCAGTCGCTGTAGCCGTTTTTCCGTTGTGCGCGCCGATCCCAAGGCACCCACATACCAGGCACGCGTCTCAAGCGCCTCCATCAATGCCATATCGTCAATGCGAGGGTCATGCGTCAGGGTGATAATGACGCTGTGATCGTCATCTGCCAACGCTCTGACCGCATCATCTGGCATTCCCGCCTGACGCTGCACATCGGGACCTTCCCAGGCGTCCAGCATACGCTGACGTGGGTCGGTCACAATGACCTCATAATCCATAGCCGTCGCCAGTTCAGCCAGCGACTGTGAGAGTTGCCCCGCTCCCACCAGCAACATTCGCTGGCTGGGCCCGAAGCACTGAGTCAACGCGTTTTCATCCATGCTCAGCGGATGAAAGCGTTGCGCATTGCTCACTTCGCTATGGCCGTTTGCAAGAGAGCACTGCCGTTGAACACAACGACGAGCCTCCAACGCCTGTAACACGGCTTCGACCCAATCGAGATCACTGTGACCCAGGGTTTCAACCAGCACATGAAGACGGCCGCCGCAGGGTAAACCCAGACGTTCATTCTCTTCGGCAGTCACACCGTACTCAATCATCGTAGGGCGCTCTGCGGATAGGGTCCCTGCTTCGAGCCGCGCCAGCAGGTCATCCTCCACACAGCCACCCGAAAGGGAACCGACCTGTTCCCCCCGGTGATTGCAGGCCAACATGGCGCCCACGGGCCGGGGTGAGGAACCCACTGTAGCCACGATGGTGCACAACCAGACCGGCTGGTCATTTTCCTCATTCAGCCATCGGCTCAGATGCTGGAGCACATCCTGTGCAATCGCTTTCACTCGGAAGCCCCTGCGTTAGCGGGCTGGGCGGGTGTTGCCATAAATTCGATTAATGCGGCATGCTGCTCCCGGGTGCATTGCGGACACAGTCCCCCGCGCGGCATAGTGCCGTAGCCGGCGATGACGTTGTCCACCAACGCCGACATCCCCTTGGCGAGGCGCGGCTCCCAGGCTAGCGCATCGCCCGTTTGAGGCGCGCCCGAAGCAACGATGGCATGGCAGTTTCGACAACTGCGCTGATACAAAGACGCCAAGAGAGGGTCACTGGGCAGTAACTGTTTTTCACCCTCGGGTTGACCCTCGGTGGCGTCGCCACAGCCGGCCAGAACTATCGAGGCAACGATAATCAGCCATCGAGCAATCATTGCTGCTGCCCTGCCTGCCAGTAAGCGTCCAGCATTCGACCCACGGTATTGGGCTCCACTAAGTGCGCTGCATACCAGGTATGCAGGCAGCGAATGCGCGTAAAGTCAGCGATGCCGCCAATACCACGGCCGGACAGCGCCTTGGAAAAACCACCGGCAGCCAGGGCCTGACGCTGCGCTTCGGTAATAAAGCTGTCGCGCAGTCGTATGTGAGACTGGTGATCAGCAGTCATCGCCGACTGCAATTCAGGGTCTTCATCGATTCGCTGCTGCAGCCGTTTTATCAGCCCACCCGCTTCCACCACGTCAATGCGGTAATTGAGATCGGCATCCACCAGCCAAAACAACGTCGGAAACGGTTTACCATCCACCAGTGAGGCGACGCGGATAACGCGCGGCATGCCGGCGTCATCCGACACCGGTATTGCCTCCAGGCCGCGGGGCTCGCGTCCGATTAGTCGCGCAACCTGCACTCGCTGCTGTTCAGATACCGCCACCGCTTAATCCTTATTGCCCGCGCTGTCGACAGCATAGGTGTAGACCACGTCAGTGGATGAGTTAAGCGCGGTTTCGGCCGAGTCCTGAATCACTGAGATAATGAAGCCCACTGCAACGACTTGCATAGCAACATCGAGCGGAATGCCAAACAATGAGCAGGCCAGGGGCACCAGCAGCAAGCTGCCGGACGGCACACCGCTGGCGCCGCAGGCAGACAGTGCGGCAATCACGCACAGCACCAGCGCTGTGACCAGCGACACTTCGATACCCAGCGTATTTGCAGCCGCCAGCGTCAATACCGTTATCGTAATCGCTGCCCCCGCCATGTTCACCGTTGCACCTACCGGGATAGTCACGCTGTAGAGCTCCTCGCTGATACCTAACTGCTTGGCTAAATTGAGGTTCACGGGGATGTTGGCGGCCGAGCTACGGGTAAAGAATGCAGTGACGCCGGACTCCTGCAAGCAACGCAGGATAACCGGGTAAGGATTGCGGCGTGTCACCGCAAAAGCAACCAGGGGATTGATCAACAGCGCCACAATCAACATTGCGCTCACCAACAAGGCCGCCAGGCTGGCATAGCTGAGCAACGCCTCAAGGCCTGTGGTAGCCACGGTGAAGGCAACCAGGCCAAAGATGCCCAGTGGTGCGAGACGGATCACATAGCGCACGATATCGCTGACGCCGTCGGCCAGGGTCTGCAAGTGGTTGCGGAATGTATCGGAGGCGCGACGAAAGCTGATCCCCAACAAAATCGCCCAGGTCAGGCAACCCAGGAAGTTACCGGTGAGCAGCGCATTGATCGGGTTATCCACCAATTTGAACAAGACATCCGCCAACACAGCAGACACAGCGATGGGCGGGCTGCCCTCTGCCACATTGGTTAGCGCCAGTGTTTGAGGGAAGAGCAGGCTCAATACAACAGCCACTACCGCGGCGCTGACAGTCCCAACCAGGTACAGGGCCAGTACGCCCAACGCCTTACGCCCATCGTTACCGGATTCGTGGCGATTGGCGATTGCGGACATCACCAGCAGCAACACCAGTAATGGCGCGACAGCCTTCAGCATACTCACGAACAGTTGGCCCAGCAGACCGATGTCGGTTGCTGCTGCGGGCGCAATAACACCCATCAACGCGCCGAGCACAACGCCCAGCAGAATTTGGGGCACCAGGCCCCAAGAAAGCGGATTCATTCCATTCCCCCTGAAAGTTCAGGGGGCAATTGTACTAGACCCGATACGCCTTGTTCAGCGGTAAGGTGCGGTGACGCTTGCCCGTTGCTGCAAACACCGCGTTCGCGATAGCCGGCGCTACTGGCGGCACACCGGGTTCGCCGACCCCCGCCGGCGGCGCATCCGACGCCGTAATGGTATTGCGTATGACGCGCGGAACCTGGTTGATGCGTGCCACGGGATAGTCATGGAAATTCGATTGCTGCGGCTCGCCGCCCTCAAAGGTAATCTCGCCCATCAGTGCGAGACTGAGGCCGAAAATCATGGCGCCTTCCATCTGGGCATGCACGCGATCAGGATTCACAACCAGACCGGCGTCGATAACGCTGTGCATCTCCAAAACCTTCAGCTGGTCCCCCTCAACCGACACTTTGCAGGCCACGGCAACATAACTCAGGAAGCTGCGCGCCGCGGCGATACCCCACCCCTGCCCCGCGGGCAACGATTCACCCCAGGGGATAGTTTCAGTCAGTTCACGGATCACGCCCTTGAACCGTGCCGTATCGTAGGGATATTCGCTGAGTGGCTTACCGTAGTTGCTGAACTCGAAGCCCTCGGGGGCGAAGTCCAGCAGGCGGTCCTCACCAATAAGCTCGATCCAGAATGCCGCGGGGTCCTTGTCCGCGGCGTGGGCCAATTCATCGACAAAGCTGCCCACACCAAAGCCGAAGGGAATGTTGTACACCGAGCGCAACCATCCAATGCGGGCATGGGCCGGCGCGCGGTGCCCCTCCAGGCGCAGGTTGGGAATTGCGAATGGAATGCTACCGAAGGTCTGGCTCAGGGAACCGTCACTCATCAAATCTGCGGAGGCGTCCCAGGTGGTGTCTATGGGCGGTGTGGCCTGCCGCGCCAGCCAGCCTGTCACCGCGCCTGATTCGTCAATGCTCGCCTCATAATGCTGGGCACAGCAGGAGTGGAAATAATCATGGCGAATGTCGTCCTCGCGCGTCCACACGACCTGCACCGGTTTACCAACGGCGCGTGACAGCAGCGCGGCCTCGGCACTGAAATCAGGTTTGGACTTGCGCCCAAAGCCACCGCCGAGCAAGGTCACGTTCACGGTAACTTTCTCAGGCGCAAGACCCAGCACCTCCGCCACGGTTTGCTGCGTGGCTTGGGGCGTTTGAGTACAGGCCCAAACCTCGCACCCCTGCTCCGTCACGTAGGCGGTTGCCATGGGGGGCTCCATAGACGCATGTGCCAGGTAAGGCGTGCGATAGCTGGCGCTAACGCGCTTGCCCGCCGCCAATGCAGCATCGACATCACCGCGTTCTCTGGCGACCACGCCGGGTTTGCTGGACACCGCGTCCATCAGTTCGTCCAAATAGACATCTGCGCTGTGACTGTTATGCGCACTCTCCGTCCACGTGGCAGCGAGTGCCTGACGCCCTTTTATCGCCGACCAGGTTTTATCGGCGATCACAGCAACGCCCTCGATCGGTTTAAAGCCATTGGGATCGGTACCTTTAATCACTTCTACAGCCACTACACCGCGCACTTTTTTTGCAGCATCGGCGCTAAAGCTCTCGATCGATGTACCCATCACCGGGCGCCGCTCAATGGAGGCATACAACATCCCGGGCAGCGCAACATCGACGCCGTAGGTGGTCGCGCCAGTCGTCATATCAGCGAGATCGACAGAGGGCACGTCTTTACCGATGTAGCGAAAATCAGCGGCAGACTTCAGGGGCAGGCTATCCAGCGCAGGTAGCGGCTGTTCTGCGGCAGACGTTGCCAGCTCGCCAAAGCCAATGCTGCGTCCATCACTATGCACTACCCGGTGGTTACTAGCGCGACATTCAGAAACAGGCACATCCCATCGCTGCGCAGCCGATGATTCCAGCATACTGCGTGCCGCCGCGCCCATTTGTCGCATCACCGTATAAAAGTTGCGTACAGAGCGCGAACCATCAGTGTTCTGACTGCCGTAGTCGGCGCTCGCCAATCCCTGGATGACGGTCACGCGATCCCAATCGGCCTCCATTTCATCCGCAACCACCTGCGGGAGACTGGTGCGTATACCCGTGCCCATCTCAGAGCGGTGGGCAATAATCTCAACGGTGCCATCTTCACGCAGACTAACGAAAAGGTTGAGCGCATCGCCCGAAGGGCGCTGCAACACGTCTGCTCGTAGCGTGGTGGGCAGCGCAGCGCCTATCAATAGCCCGCTACTGGAGACGCCTGTTGCCTTAAGGAAGTCGCGTCGGCTGATTTTCTCGAGGACAGTCATGATTGCTGTGCCTCCGCAGCCTGACGAATGGCCGCACGAATCCGTGGGTATGTACCACAGCGGCAAATATTGCCCGCCATGGCCGTATCGATCTCCTCATCACTGGGCATCGCGTTGACGGCCAACAAGGCGGCAGCACTCATGATTTGCCCAGACTGACAGTAACCGCACTGGGGCACATTATGATCGGCCCATGCCTGCTGCAGCGGGTGGCTACCGTCTTCAGAGAGTCCTTCAATGGTGCGTATCTCGGCATCACCTACCGCCGAAACGGGCAATACGCAGGCGCGCATGGCTTTGCCATCCATGTGTACTGTGCAGGCGCCGCACAGACCCGCACCACAGCCAAACTTGGTGCCGCGCATCGCCAATTCGTCGCGCAGTACCCACAACAGTGGCGTGTCGGGTTCGACATCCACCGTGCGCTGCTTTCCATTAACCGTGATCTTCATTCGCAATCCTCCGCGTTCAATCGCCAATATAGAAGAAGGCCCCAACCCTGCCAATTACTGTGGCTTCGTGTTTACATGGCGCCATGCCTCAGCTGTCCCTGTCTTCAGTGAACAAGCGCTACGGGGATGTCACTGCACTGGACGATGTCAGTGTCGACTTCCCAAACGCGGCCTTAACCGCCATTGTCGGGCGCAGTGGCTGCGGCAAATCCAGTTTGCTCAAGCTGTGCAACGGACTACTGCAGCCGGACAGCGGTTGTGTATACGCCCTGGGCGAGGATCTGGCGCAGGCTGATTTGACGAAAGTTCGCCGACGGATTGGCTATGCAGTGCAAGGCAGCGGACTCTTCCCCCACCTGACCGCAAGGGCCAACATCATACTGATGGCCGAGCTAGAGCAGTGGCCCGCAGAAGACATACAGGATCGCGTGAGTACGCTGACCACCCTGGCCCATGTCGACCCGGAGTTACTGGAGCGCTACCCCCATCAGCTCAGCGGCGGGCAACAGCAGCGGATAGGCCTGTGCCGGGCAATGATGTTGAAGCCGGATATTCTGCTCTTAGATGAGCCCTTTGCCGCTATCGATCCCATCACACGGACCGATGTCCAACACCAGCTTTCTGTCATGCTTGATGCCGAGCCAACAACTGCGGTATTGGTTACCCATGACAGCCGCGAAGCCCTCTCGCTGGCGCAACACCTGGTAGTGATGGACGCCGGACGTATCGTGAAGCAGCGCTCTCGAACACAGATCGAGGCGCAGTTTCCCGGGCAGGCGCCAGAGGCGGTTCTGGCTCAGTTATTGGATGCTGGCAGTGAATAGTCCGGGCATTTACCGGCGTGGCCGTTCCTGGCTGGCTCTGGTACTTATGCTGGCATCAATGCTCTGGCATTACCCCGCTGATGCCAGCGCTCAAACCATCGTTGTGGGCTCCAAGCCATTCACTGAGAACTTCATTCTGGCGGAGATCAGCGCACAGTTGCTTGAGGCAAATGGCTTCACGATGGAACGACGGCTGGGCCTGGGTGGCACCCTGATCACCTGGGAGGCGCTTAAGAACAACGAGATTCATCTTTACCCGGAATATTCGGGCACGCTGCTACAAGCTATTTATTCCGGTCGAAACCTCAGCGCCCAGCAACTGCCGGCGGCGCTTGCAGCAGAGTCCCTCGTCAGTGTCGCGGCCTTGGGTTTCAATAACAGTTATGCGCTGGCCGTTACGGAGGAGACCGCTGAGGCGCTTGGAATGACGCAGATATCCGACCTGGTGCAACATCCGGACCTGTCAGCAGGGTTCTCCCATGAGTTCCTGAATCGCGGTGACGGCTGGCCAGCGCTCAAACGCCACTACGGACTGACACAGGCAACAGTGGGGCTTGAACACGCGCTCGCCTATGGCGCGCTAAGCGGCGGCAGCATAGACATCACCGACGCTTACACCACCGACGGCGAACTGGACAATTTCAACTTGCGCCTGCTTACGGATGATCGCGAATTTTTCCCACGGTACGACGCGCTGCTGCTGGCCAATCGGGAGCTACCAGACAACGCTGCGCAGGTACTGCAGACGCTGGAAGGCGCTCTGGATGAACCCACCATGCGTGCGCTCAACCGGCGCGTCGCTGTTGACAAGGTATCCCCTGCTACGGCCGCCAGTGAATTTTTGAAGACAATCAATATAGCCTCTAACGCCACTGCGCGATATACGTTGATGGTCAGGGTGGCACGAAATACGGCTGTGCATCTTCAGCTGACCCTGACAGCCCTGGCGCTGGCCTGCCTGGTAGCCATACCGCTCGCTGTTACTGTTGCAAATCGTGAACAGCTGGCGCGAGGACTGCTATACGTCACCGGCTTATTACAGACCATACCTGCTCTCGCCTTACTGGCCCTGCTGATACCTGTGATGGGGCTTGGCTTAGCGCCGGCCATCACCGTGCTGTTCCTCTACTCGCTGCTGCCCATCGTGCGCAACACGCTCACAGGGTTGTTTGCCCTCGATCCTACACTGAAGGAACTGGCCCGCGGTATGGGTATGAGTCGGCGCCAGCAACTCCTCAAGGTGGAGTTGCCCCTGGCGTTACCGGCGATACTGGCGGGAGTGAAAACCGCGGCCATCATCAGCATAGGCACTGCCACCCTGGCCGCCTTCGTGGGTGCCGGCGGCCTTGGCGAACCGATTATCACAGGGCTTAACCTGAACGACTCGCGCCTGATCTTGGAAGGCGCCATCCCCGCGGCATTACTGGCAATTGCCGTGGAGCTGCTGTTTGAGCTGCTCGAGCGCGGGCTAATCCCCCAACACCTGAAGCCACGCTGAATGGATAGAGATATCCCGGCCTGAGTGCACGCCTTGTCACAAAAAAGTGCTAGTCTGACAACTAACAACATCACATCAGGGACGATCTGATCTCTTACCCCACAGCATCAGCTTCGCTCTACAACGTCTTTGTGGCAAAAACGCCCTGGCAGGGGCGAGCACTGCGAGGCAACCCCTGTGCAGTGTTTTCCGCGCCGACCGAACAAGTAGCAACTTCAAGCAGTAATCTCGCCGAGTGCCACACACAGCACCTGGGAGACAACCGTGCGCAGGTCGACTGCCAGCAACGCGGCAACGCTATTTCGCTATGCGGACACGGTTTATTGAGTGCTGCCGCCTTTTGGCGAGACTCTAATGCAAGCGTCAATACACTGCATATGGGCAACAGCCGTTTCGAGGTGGACAGTGAGGGCGACACGTTCTGGGTGGCAATGCCTCTCGCGTCTCTCCAAGAAGGCAATACACATCGCTGGATGATTGACCGGCTGGGCAAAGCACCGGTACGGGTAGAGGCCAGTGGCCCAGATCAGGGCTACCTGGTACTTGAATACACGGATCTGGATACGCTGATGTCACTGACCGCTCCAGACGGCGATCTTACCAAGCACACACAGCGTGCAATCATTACCACCTGCCTGCTGGATACCACGAGCACTCAGACCAACATTGCGCTGCGCTACTTTGCGCCGCAGTACGGTAACCCCGAGGACAGCGCCACGGGCTCGGCCCTAAGGGTACTGGCCGCGTACTGGCGCAAGCATTGCGGCGCAGAAACCCTGTGCGCCTACCAATGCTCGCCCCGCGGAGGACTACTGCTCAGCCGCCTGGACGATAAACAGGTTTGGATTGGTGGTCTGGTAGAAAAAGCGAGAGAGCCGCTGTGAACGTGGAAGCACTCATTAGAGCATTTGAGTCTACCCGTGCGCGCTCTAGGGCCATGTGCGTAAGCTTGTCAGCAGAAGACTACGGCTTACAGGCAGAGCCTTTTGTCAGCCCACCCAAGTGGCACCTTGCGCACACCACCTGGTTTTTTGAAACCTTCCTGCTTAAGCCTTTCGCCACCGATTACACCAGTGTCGATGAACGCTACGAGGTATTGTTCAACTCCTACTACAATGGGGTGGGGGAGCAGTTCCCCCGCCCCAGGCGTGGCCTACTGTCTCGCCCCTCCGTGGCCGACATACTGACTTACCGTGCACAAGTTGATGACGCCATGCTTCAGCTACTGCACACCATGGATAGCGCTAACGTCGAGCAGATCGCTGAGCGCACCCGCTTGGGAATTGAGCACGAATGTCAGCACCAGGAGTTGCTGTACACGGATATCAAATACTCCTTTGCCTTTAACCCACTCTATCCCGCTTTTGCTGAGCCACCTCAAACTGCTGCGGCAGCCCACGCCGATGAACTCGCCTTTGATCATTATGATGGCGGCCTGGAAACGATCGGTTACCGGGGTGATGCTTTTTGCTTCGATAACGAATTGCCCGCGCACAAACAATGGATAGAGCCTTTTGCCCTGGCACAACGCCTTGTCACCAATCGCGAATACGGTCAGTTCGTCGCCGAAGGCGGCTATCAAAGCCCGGAGTTCTGGCTTGCCGATGGATGGACCACCGTGCAAACACAGGCGTGGGAGGCACCGCTGTATTGGCGCGAGGTTAATGGAGTGGCTATGGAGTTTACGCTCTATGGCCTGCAGCCACGCCACCCTGAGGCGCCGGTGACACACGTGAGCGGCTATGAAGCGGACGCCTACGCCCGCTGGGCGGGCTACCGTCTGCCCACAGAAGCAGAATGGGAATACGCGGCGAACCAGGCAAACGCAGTGCCCACGGGTATAGAACAGGGATACCTGCACCCTGCCCCCGCTCAGAACGGCCAGGCCCTCGATCAGCTTTACGGTGCCTGCTGGCAATGGACCAGCAGTGCGTACAGCCCCTACCCCGGATTCAATCCGGCCTCCGGAGCCATCGGTGAGTACAACGGCAAATTTATGAGTAATCAGTGGGTTTTGCGCGGAGGCTCCTGCGTGTCGGTAGGTGATCACCTGCGCAGTTCCTACCGCAATTTCTTTTACCCACCCGATCGCTGGCAATTTAGCGGCATTCGCCTGGCGCACTCGGGCGCGCTCAATGGAGATGCGCATGACCAGTGACCCGCGCAGTGCCGGCAATTACCGGTTCACCGACTATCACCCCAGTGCCGGTGATGGTCGCGCCGAACTACTCGCGGGCTTGGTGGCTTCGCCAAAAACCATCAGCCCCAAGTGGTTCTATGACGAGGCTGGCTCACAGCTGTTTGATGCGATCACCCGAACGCAGGAATACTACCCAACACGGACCGAGAAGCAGCTGCTGATAAATCACGCCGCAGGCATCGCTGACCTCTGCGGCCCTGACTGTGTCCTTATAGAACCGGGAAGCGGAAGCTGCGAGAAAGCGCGGCTGTTGCTACCGGCAATAAGACCCAAGGTATTTGTGCCCGTTGATATATCAGCCGATTTTCTGCAGCAATCAGCCCGCTCCCTGGCGCAGGATATGCCATGGCTATCAGTGCACGCGGTCTGCGCGGACTTCAATCGCAGCTGGGATTTCACAAAGGCATTGCCGCCGGGGCGGCGCGTGATTTTCTACCCGGGTTCAACCATCGGCAACCTGGAACCGGAAGCGGCCTGCGGATTCCTGAAACAGGTGCGCGATGTTTTGGAGCCGGAGGGTGCTGCCATCATCGGCGTAGACCTGCACAAATCGACGCCAAGACTTAACGCCGCCTATAACGACACCGACGGCGTCACCGAGGCGTTCAATCGCAACCTTATCCAACGGGTGAATCACGAATTGTCCGTCAGCTTCGACCCACAGCAGTTCGCGCACCGGGCTTTCTACAACGAGGACCTACGCCGCATAGAGATGCACCTGGAAGCGTTAACCGCCCAGTCACAATCCAGCGAGGGTCAAACCATCACTTTTGAGTCAGGTGACACGCTGCACACAGAAAACTCCTACAAGTACGCGGAGGAAGACTTCATTGCACTTGCGCGACAGGCAGGCCTGCAACACCAGCATACCTGGATAGATGCCGAACAACTCTTCAGCGTGCACTTCCTCCGCGTAGCAAGCTAACCCCAAGCATCGCAGTCTAGATTGCGATGCTCTCCCCTATTTGCAAAGGATCGAGGTATCGATAGGGGACTTCCACCCCGCGATTGCGTTCCTGAATGGTGGCTGAAACGCTCGCCAGCTCTGCGCGAAAGTCACTGACAAGCTGCCAGACCCGTGGCTCGCCATGGAAATACGGCTTTTCAAAGTTGCCGATTTGCCAGCGCGTAGGCTGGCTCAACAAATACACCATCTGCATTTGCGCATCACACTTGCCGTGGTTGGGCAGACAGGCAACAAAGTCTTCCTCGCTCATGGCATTGGCTTTGCTGGTGGGGTACGGCGCATACATAGAACCAGGCACGTTAGGCAGATAGCCAAACATATCGTATTGACCATTATTGACGCTTGCATGCTCAGCTGTGCAGGTAAAAATAATCCCAGTAAGAATCTGTTGAAGGGAATCGCGCTGAGTCAGCTTGCCACCCTCAGGTAAGCCCTTTACGTTTCCAACCGTGGGATCCGCTAGCTCAAGAATCCAGGATTGCAACTCAGAATCATTGGCCACCGCTGCATCGTCGAGATACCAATAAGCTAGCACTGCGCCGACGAATCGGTCGAGCGCTTGCCACACCAACAAGCCGTCGTCTCTGTAAAAATACTGCGGTAATTTCGACGCGTCGTGAACGCCACGATTTTTGAGGTCCGCGGGCAGATGGCATTTACTGAAGTCCCACTTATCGTATTCGCGCCGCAATAGTTCCGTACATCCGGCTGCGCCCAGTGAAAGGGTTTTATCGATGGGTCCACCTGGAGCGAGCATTTTCGTTCTTGCCGAATGATTGATGGCCATCGTCGCATGGAAGTGCGGTAGCAATAGCTGGTGAACAGGGTGACGATGATGCAATTGTCGATGAGTAGTCATGACAAAGGCCTCCATCACCATATGCGTGCGCAACAGGTGCGATGCAACCTCGTGATATACAGCATCAGCCGCCTGAACATAGGCCTTTACTGTGGTCCAGAGCCAGTAGGGGTCATTGGGCGTAAAGATGGGCGCGTCTCCGCTCGGTTGCTGCTCTAATTGAATCGCCAGTGGAATGAGCTGTCCGCGACTGTTGCAATAGAACAAACTGACAGGAACCGCGAGGTAACCATTTTTAACCTCGATCTCACCAATAGCCTCGTGATCCAGTAAGAAAAGACTCCCTCGGCGTGCGGCTTTGGACAGGCTGTCTCCCTCGTCCAACTGTCGTTTCACCATTTCATTGGTGACTGGAAATTTTTCAGGGATCTTGTGGCAGCGTTCAATCAATGTGGGATTGATACCGTTTAACCGCTGGCGCCCAAACTCGAGGTCACTACCAAATCGCTCACTTACCAAGGGCTTTTGCCACAGTGGATAGTGACGATCAAAACATGCCAGTGAGCGGCGCCTGTCAAAAACCTCGTCGATTCTTGATATTGCGCTGTTCAGCACGCCATAGGCCATATCCGTCAGCATCCCGCGGCTTTTTGCGGTCGTAAAGTCTTCACTTTTCGGAAGGAACTTAGCGTGGGGCGGCGTACCGTCGAAGTCATTATATACGTATACATCCCGCTGGCTAACCAACTCGTCAGCCCTCATCACGACGGTGTCCTCAGGCTCATCATCTGGAAGGCATATAGTCGGTAAAGCACAGCGCGCTCCCTGACGATCATCGATCAAAGGAGGCAGTTGACCGAACCACTGATAACCCTGCATGCGCGCTCGCTTAGCCCAACCATCCTTTGCCCGCAAATAGTTTATTGATGCTGGATCAAAAATAGAGAGGGCTTCAGGTATATACATGTTGTCGGGGTGGTTGTTCACGTCGTACCAGGTGATATTGCCCTCATCGGTAGGCACCACCTCATACACCTCAACCTCGGCCAGGTCCTGCCAGGGGTGACTTTCTTCGTCCCACGCCACGCCGCAATCCAACACAATGCGGTCCTCACCCGGGGTCACGGGATGAAACTGTGCTTGCAAGTGGTATTTCACCGGGCCCTGCTTTATGCGCCTGCGGTATTCATCTTTCAGGAAGTTGCGAGAGCGTGTTTCACCCTCCTTGGGCGCCTGCAGCCAGAACTGTTCAAGCTCCTCGTCGGTCGGCCTGCCGCGGTCGGGGCCCCTATCCCAGGGTGCAAGTTTGAACTTGATGTACCAGTCCTTGCCATTGCTGTCGCGATACCCCAGTGCCGTCTTACTGTGATAATTCAACAGCGCAAAGGTGTCGGGGTAGCAGATGGACTGGGTAATGCCCTTAGCCAGGTCCGGGTACTGGTCCAGATACGGTTTGATGTGCTTCTCGCGTCCACGAATGGTGGCAATCATAAACTTGAGAAAGTGCCAGGCATTGGAGAAAGGCCCGGCCGTGCCCGTGTTCATCATGATGTCCAACGGACTTTGATGATCAGTATCGGAGAATTTGAGCGAGGCGCTGCGCACTACCAGTCGCGCATCGTCGGCAAAGGACACCGACGCATGCCTGAATCGACAGGGGTACTCCTTTCCCGGCGCGAAAAATGCGCTGGGTGGAATCGCCACATCATCCAGCACTTTAATCCGCGCCCTGCACACCATACCGTTGTCGTGTGACATCCGTCTGCGACTGAACAACGAATTCATCGCAACCAATGCAATGATTCCCGCAACCATGAGCCAAAGGCCCAACTTACCCAACACATGCATCGCAAAGCTTCCTTGTAGTTTGGCGGTAAGGCGTCTGTGCTCCTGCAACTGGACTACGCCTGGTTTTGTTGTGTACAAACCTACATAGCATTTGTTGGGTAAGAAAGTTAGTCTTGGGCTGGCTTTTGTTCAAGCGCAGACTGCGCCACTGGGGGTATTGAACAATGATGAGCTTCTGGCGCGAGATGCGCCGCAGGCACGTATTTCGGATCGCCGGCATCTACGTCGCTGTGGGCTGGGTGCTGATCGAAATACTGGCCAATGTTCTGCCCATGTTCGAAGCCCCCGAGTGGATTGGCAAAACCATGACCCTGCTCTTGGTTTTGTTTTTCCCTATCGCTCTCATCATCGCGTGGGCCTTCGAAATTACACCGGACGGCATCAAACGTGCGGATGAATTGGAAGATCAGGGCGAACCCCTGCCCGCCACACTACCCGACTATCTAATCGTCGCCGCCCTGCTGATTGTTATTGGCCTGTTCTTCCTCGACTTCGGCGACCGGCGCACCAGCAATTCACTGCCCGCTGCGCAAAGTGAACTAGTGGATGAAGCGTCCCTGGCCGTGCTGCCCTTTATCGACTTCAGCGAAGGCGGTGAGAACCAGTATCTGGGCAATGGCATCGCTGAAGCCGTACTCAATGGACTCACGCGAAACGGCGGTCTGCAGGTGGCGAGTCGCACCTCCTCTTTTGCCGCTCAGTACCGCGATATGGATGCCACTGAGATCGGTGCTGCGCTGGGCGTGCGACAAATCCTGGAAGGCAGTATTCGCCGTCAGGATGCGCGGCTTCGTGTATCCGCGCAGCTGACCGACGTAGAAACCGGCTTCCAGATCTGGTCTGACTCTTATGACAGCGAATTCCAGGACATCTTCGACATCGAAGAAAACCTGGCCCGTTCACTCGTGGTTGCCCTGCGCGGTCCGCTGGCCCTGGACGAGAGCCCCATTATTATTTCTGACACCAAGAATGTGGATGCCTACAACCTGAACCTGCGCGGCCGCTACGCATTTCAGGATCCAAGTCAACAGAGCTTTGGCGCCGCCTTGGCCAACTTCCAAGAGGCACTCACACTAGACCCTAATTACTGGAGCGCACATGGCTACCTCGCTTTTTGCCTGGGCTACCTGGGCATTTATTCAGATTTTTCACAGACCGTGGTAAGCACCGCAGAGTCAGCCGAATTGGCTTTGCGCAACGACCCGAACAACATACCTGCGATTCTCATCAAAGGGGTCATCGAAAAAAGTTTGGATAGATCTCACGAGGAGTATGCGAGGGTTTTGGGTGAACAGCGGGACCGAGACCTGATACTGTATGTTTACTTCACCACCTATCTGGCGCCTCAACTACGACAACTGGAAATCGTTGACCAGTTGCGCGCACAGCACGAGGAGGACCCCGATAACATTCTCATGCGCTTCAGCCTCGCCATGAGCGAGAGCCGCAGTGGCAACTATGAAGCTGCGCTGGCCTACGTACAGGACACCGGATTAGACGACGGCAGTAATTTCCTGGTTTCAGCCGTATTGGCTGATGTGTATTATCGGCAGCGCGATGGTCAGCGTCTCCGCGAGGTGGCTCAGCAGTCAATCGCGGGCGTGGGTGAGCAGAATGGTTTTCAGACCCAGTATCTGCTTCAGGCGCACGTCCTCAACGGTGACCTAGAACAGGCCGAAGCTCTGTTGAACTACATGATTGAAAAGCGTCGTAACGGCGATATCTGGTCGGCTACAACGGTTGGGCTAAGTCTCGCCTCCTTGGGGCGTATCGACGAAGCCGCGGATCTACTGGTTCAGGCTAATCGTGAAAGGGACTACTGGCTACGCTGGCACCTTAAGTCATTTATTCAGGGCATGCCCGCGCTGGGAGAACATCCGCGCATCCAACGGCTGCTTGCAACTATGGAGTTGGACGACGATGCCATTGCTGGACGCATCGCCGATGGACGCTAGGCTACTGCTAAGCAGTTACGCTCAATAATCTCGTGTACGACTTGGTAAGTCGCACAAAGAATCGCAAGGACTCGCTCCACGTGGATAATCCCGACCTGTTCGTTGAGGCGCTGCCGGAGCATATCGGCCAGCGCGTACCTCGCCGCGGCAACGCTCTCACTCGCGGCATCGCTCGCCTTTGCCTGACACTCAGCGGCTGGCGCGTCATCGGCCGCGTAACCGATGCGCCGAAGTTCATCATCATCGGCGCACCGCATACCTCAAACTGGGATTTCATCATTGTGATGATGGCCGCCATCCGTCTGAATGTGCGCGTTTCCTGGATGGGCAAGCACACACTGTTCCGCGGCTTATTGGGCAAGGTGCTTATGTGGTTAGGCGGTGTGCCCGTGAACCGCTCCTCTGCCGGCGGCGTTGTCGGCGAAAACGTCGCCGCGTTTAATAACAGCGAACAACTGGTGTTGTGTATTACGCCCGAGGGGACACGCGGTGAAGCCGGCGAATGGAAATCCGGCTTCCATCGCATTGCCGTAGAGGCGAACATCCCAATCTTACTCGCAGCATTCGACTACCGAAACCGTGTGGTATGGCTGGGACCCACACTACAGCCAAGCGAAGACTTTGAGGCTGACATGGTGGCTATCACGGCCAACTACGCTGGCATTGAGGGTCGTACAGAAAGGACGTAGCCCTCGCTCGGCCACGGACGTCCTAGCGCCATACCAGTTCCCACTAGCGCCAACTGTTAAAATCAAATACAACACCAAAAAGCCCGGTGATTAACCGGGCTTCGTCACTCTTTGTGCCACAGTAGATCTGCTACCTGACTGTGCAACAGCTACTCGAGCAACTCTGGTTGCTCGGCAACGATCACGTCGTAGATGGGCTGAAAGCTGAACCAGCCCGCCAGCGTATTCCCTACGGTTTCACGTGTTTTAGCCGCATGCTCGGGATCGATATGCACGGGCTTACCCACCGCCTCAGCCATCAGCTGCGCCTGGCAGGAGCGCTCCATGGTAATAAACCACCAAGCGGCCTCATCAACACTCTGCCCCACCGTCAGCAGACCGTGATTTTGGAGGATAGCTGCTTTGCTGTTCCCAAGGGCAGCAGCAATACGCTCACCCTCGCTGTTATCCAGTACAACACCCCTGAAATCATCGAACAAAACATGGTCTTCATAAAATGCGCAGGCATCCTGGGTAATGGGATCCAGCAACCGTCCCAGGGTGGACCAGGTCTTGCCGTACACAGAGTGAGAATGCGCGGCAGCGGTCACCTCCGGGTGCGCCATGTGAATACGCGAGTGGATCGTAAATGCGGCGCCATTCAGCAAACCCTCACCCTCAACCACCTCACCGTGATGATTCACCAGCAGCAGATCCGAGACACGCATCTGCTTGAAGGATCTTCCCATGGGATTGACCCAGAAGTGGTCGTGATGCTCCGGGTCGCGCACGGTGATATGACCGGCGACACCCTCATCGAACCCGAACTTACCAAAGACACGCAGCGCAGCGGCAAGCCGCTCCTTACGATGCTGCCGTTCGGTACCTACATCAGCAGCTTCGGCCGGCATCATGCTGTCCGCTGCGTCCTGGTTCATCACAATACTGTTTGCTGCGTTATCCATGACACTACCTCTTTCGTTGTCTGGTCGATTCCGTGGTTAATGGCTTACAGGCCAAGGGCGCCAGGACTCTCTGGCTACTCCTGTACCTAGTTACCTGGCATTACTCGCCGGCACTGCGCATCAGCGCGGGCATATCCGGAATAGCTTCTCCACGACCCTCTAGCTGCGCAACATAGTGCTTCAGCACGGGGCCCATCTGCGGGGATACATTCTCTGGTTTGAGCGGTTCGTTACACTCACTACAGGTTAGCACCGGCTGGGTGCGTTTGCCGCAACTCTGGTGGACATACTCAATAGGCGCACCCTCTCCACCGTCCATCCACTCATCGCCCCATTGAGCCAGCGTCATCAACACCGGGTACAGAGCCAGGCCCTTGCGCGTCAGCCTGTATTCATAGCGCACCGGCCTGTCGTGGTAGGGAACCTTGGTCAGCACCCCCTGCTCCACCAGCTTCCCCAGCCGCTCTGAGAGGCGGTGACGGGTTATGCCGAGGTTGTGCTGAAACTTATCGAATCGACGGGTTCCCATGAATGCATCTCGCAGTATCAGCAGCGTCCAACGCTCGCCCACTACGGACAGGGCTCGGGCCACCGAGCAGACCTGCTGGTCGATTTCATCCCACTTCACTGCGCCACTCCCCCAGACTAAAAGCATCGAGTATAGGCGGCAGTGTTCTATCTTGGAACCCGCGCCTGTGCTGTAATGCCGCCTGCATTTATATTCAAACGTTTGAGGACATTGGAATGACCACAGGTGTTGGCGGTTATAGCGTGAATCAAGCTCTGGCGGAACTCACGGACATGGCCATTGGCGTTAGTCCAATCCCTGCCAGCGAGTATCAAGCGCGAATCGCTAAAGCCGTCGACCTCATGACACTGGAAGGCTTGGATGCCATCTACCTCAACGCAGGTACCAACCTCTACTACTTTACCGGCACTCGCTGGCATCCCAGCGAACGCATGGTGGGCGCGCTGTTAACAAGCGATGGCGCGCTGCATTACATCTGCCCTGCCTTCGAGGAAGGTACCCTGTGCGACTACATGATGCTCGAAGGCACCATCCACTGCTGGGAAGAGCATGAGTCACCCTATCAGCTGTTTTCCGGCCTATTAGATGGGCTTTCGATAACTGGCGGGACCGTCGGGCTGGACGAGTCGACTCCCTTCTTTTTGGTGAGCGGATTGCAGGGCGCAGCACCCACACAACGCTTCACGGATGCGGTTGCGGTTACTGCCGGCTGCCGCATGCAAAAATCAGCCGCTGAACTTGCCCTGCTGCAACGGGCTAAAGACATGACCCTGGAGGTTCACAAGGCCGCAGCCCGTATTTTGCGCCCCGGCATCGATCCCCGCGAAGTGACCGAGTTTATTGATCGCGCGCACCGTGCAGTTGGCGCGGGCGCAGGCTCCTACTTCTGTATCGTTCTGTTTGGAGAGGATACCGCCTTCCCCCACGGGGTCGCCAATCCCAAGGCCCTTGACGAGGGCGACATGGTGCTGATCGATACGGGCTGTCAGTTACAGGGGTACAACTCAGACATCACCCGCAGCTACGTCTTTGGCGAACCGACCGATCGCCAGCGAGAGGTGTGGGACGCCGAGAAGGCGGCGCAACTGGCTGCCTTTGACGCCGCCAAGCCCGGCGCGCCCTGCGGCGGTGTAGACGACGCAGCGCGGCGTGTGCTTGCAAGCCGCGGGTTCAGCGCTGACTATGCACTGCCAGGTCTTCCCCATCGCACAGGGCATGGTATCGGATTGGATATCCACGAGTGGCCCTATTTGGTTCGCAACAACCAGCAGCCACTGGCGCCCGGCATGTGCTTCAGCAATGAACCCATGATCTGTGTGCCCGGCGAGTTCGGTATTCGCCATGAAGACCACTTCTATATGACAGAAGAGGGACCACGCTGGTTTACCCAGCCATCGCACAGTATTGATGACCCCTTCGGTTACAAGACCCAGTAAAGCCAAACCAAGCGTCGCGGCGTCTTCTCTGTGTAGCAGCACATTGAGGGCAGATGTTTGAGAGGCGTAACGCAAAGATTTGTTCTGGCGATGACCCTCTGCGGGGTGGCTGTTAAAGCGCCAGCACAGGAACTGAGTCAGGCTCGAACGCTGCAAGAGGCTCGCGGCACTGTGGGCCAACAGGTGCAAAGCAGCAACATCGGCTCCGGCTATGCGCAAATGCAAAACTTCTTTGTTGATCCCAGCATTAGCGCCTCGCGTCTGGAGGCCGATGACGGTGTGAAATACGACGTTTTCAAACTGCCGTTGCAGACGGAGTTCGACATGGCAGGCGGTTGGGAGCTGGTTGTTCGGGGCACCCTCAGCCATGCCACGGCCGAGGATGAATTCGACATTCTTGAGGGCGTAGAAACTGTCGATGGCAGCTGGAAGCTTACAGTGGCCAGATTGGGGTTGGAGCCCTGGTTCCCATCAACGAGCAATGGCGTTGGTTTCTTAGCGGTCAAGTGGGCATCAGCCGACTTGAGAGCGAAGCTGATTACAACGGCCCATTGGGCGAGGTATTTATTGCGCCCATCGTGGACGGCATTCTGTTCAATTGGGACACCAATGCGAGCATCGCAGGCATTACGAGCGGACTAGACTGGAAAACACCCGTTGGCGAGGCATCGGAGTTGGAGGTGTGGGGCCGCTACACCCACAGCTATCTGTCGAGTTACTCGGAGTCCAGTGACTTCCCCTCCTTCTCCGAAGACACCGGCACTGTATCCGTCAGCGCAGACTTCACCCATCCCTGGCATACCGCGCTGGGCAATACGCCGCTGTTTGGTACCGCGCACTTGGGTGTAACCGCCTTCACAGGGCAGAGCCGGGACGCATTGGGATTTACCCACTTATACCTTGCCGGCTACTCCGTTGATTTCGACATAAGCGAATCAAATCGCTTTTTCAATTCGTTCAGCGTAGGCGCCCACGTGAACCTCGGTAATGAGGTAGACGGATACTCACTGCGCTTTGCCTGGGATCTGAAATAATCCTGACCGCAGCCTTCCGGGCATTCTACTTAAGCACGTAACTCTGCGACCACTTCCGGCAACGCCTGGCAATACTTCTCTACGGCTTCAAGCAAACCTGCGCTGACACGCGACCAGCCAGTATAGTCCTGGTAAATGCCGCGGATCAGCACACCACGTTGGGCCATGGCCGCCCGCATAGCGTTTGCATTCAACTCTCCCAGATCGATAAAGACGAAGCTGGTTTGTGACGGTGCAACCTTAAAGCCGTGCTGTTGAGCTGCATCGATAATCATCTCTCTACCCTGCAAGATTTTCTCCCGCGAGAAACGCATGAAGACCTCGTCATCAAAGCTCGCTACAGCAGCAGCCACGCCGGCTTTGTTTAAGGTGTAATTGCCGATGCCGTAGCTGCGAATCAACTGCCCAGTGTCGGGCTGAGACAACAGATAGCCCACACGCAGTCCAGCCAAGCCATAAATCTTGGAGAAGGTTCTGGCAACGACCACGTCGTGCCCTTGCGCAATCAAGGGAATCATCGAGTTGCCATCAGGATCATCTGTAATCTCGTTATACGCCTCATCAACCAACACCGTGCACTTTTTGGATGCACGGATACAGAAGTCACGCAGGGCCTCGTGATTCAGCAACATGCCCGTCGGGTTGTTGGGGTTACAGATCTGAACCAGGGAAACTTCCGGGGTGATAGCGGCGTAAAGCGCTTCCAGATCGACACCCAAATCTTCTGTTTTTGCAACGCGAACTAGCTCTCCGCCCTGACGCAGCGCGAGTCGCGTGGTCGTATCCCAAAAGAGATCAGGGCCTAGAATCTTCCCCTCGGCCGCTTTTGCCCGCGCAAGATCCGACAGTGAACCACTGGACCCCGCAGAGAAAGTGAGGTTTTCCGGAGCCAGAGAAAAGCGCTCAAGGATCATGGCCGACAACCGCTCAAGACCAGGACCCACGTAATAAGCGCCCTGCGCAGCTGCTTGCTGAATAGCCTCCAGCGCAGCCGAGCTTGGCCCATAGGGGTTTTCATTGGCGTCCAGCTTGGCGATACCGGCCGCGGGTCCATACAGGTTTGCCGCCGCCCCGGCCGCGGGCAGAAGGCCAGAAAGTCCGGCCATGGCAGATGCACCTAAAAACGCGCGTCGATTAAGCATTGTGTCTTCCCTCTTTGTGCCTAGCCTTGAGCAGCCAGGAATTTGCTAAACATGGAGAACGCCACCAGCAGCAGATAGGCGCCAAATGCGCGCCGCAGATGTACTTCGCTGAGGCTGTGCGCCCAGCGTGCGCCCACTGGCGCGGTGATGACCGACATGGCCGCGATGGCGGCAAATGCGGGCACATTGATGTATCCCACTGAGCCGGGCGGCAATCCCGGTTGTGCCCACCCCAGAACCAAAAATCCCAATGCACCCGGTAATGCGATCAGGCAACCTACGCCTGCGGCCGTTGCTACAGCCTGGTGCACTGATCGTCCGCAGACGACCATGGTGACGACAAAGGGTGTTCCGCCGCCAATGCCTAACAATGCAGAGAACCCTGCCAAACCCGAGGCGAGTGCGGCACGCCCAGCACCCTGAGGAAAGCTGTAGTGACGCTCTCGTCGCAGCATGAAGTCGGGGCGCAGAAAGTAAATGGCATAGCAGAGTACGCCGAGGGCAAAGACCAAGAGCAGAGTCTTTGCGCCCGCCGCGGCGGCCAACGCAACACCGCCCAGGGCGCCAACCACCAGCCAGGGAGCCCAGTCACGGAGCACCTTAAAGTCAACGGCGCCGCGGTGACTGTGAGCGTGCAAGGCACGCAGCGAGGTCACGACGATGGTAGCCAGAGAAGTTCCAATCGCCAGGTGTACATCCTGCGCACTGCTTTGACCGAAGGCGCCGATCACAAGCAACAGTGCGGGCACAACTACAAAACCGCCGCCTACGCCGAACAAGCCAGCAGACAGGCCGGCGATCGCACCCGCGCCCAGCAGGGACATCAATAGCAGTGCACTCTCCATGTTGACACGCCATGGCAATTGGGCAGGAGCCCGGACTAGCCGTAGTCCCGCGCAGCAATGACAGTACACGGGACGCCTGCGTGGGTAACATTCAAGATATGTGCCATCGCAATCGGGGATAGCGAGCAGCAAACGGGGCGGCTTAAGGGATCGATGCACCGAGTTGGTGCAGAGAGAAGTGGGTACGGCCGGAAGTGGTGCAGGCACAATCCAAAACGCTGCTCCCTGTGCAGCAATCAAAGGGCATTCACCTTCTGCGCAAGCGGGGAGCGCAGGCAGGCTCAAACGAAAAAGCAAAAAAAAGGCGGCCATTGGCCGCCCTTTGTTGAACTGCTCAGCGATTAGCCGAACTGGTTCATGGTGTTGTCTTCACCAGCAGCTTTCAGAGCCGCGTCGCCGGCGAAGTACTCTTTGTGGTCATCGCCCATATCAGAGCCCGCCATGTTCTGGTGCTTAACGCAGGCGATACCCTGACGGATTTCCTTGCGCTGTACGCCAGCCACGTAGCCCAGCATGCCCTGCTCACCGAAGTACTCCTTGGCCAGGTTGTCAGTTGACAGAGCCGCAGTGTGGTAAGTGGGCAGTGTGATCAGGTGGTGGAAGATACCTGCTTCACGAGCCGCATCGGCCTGGAAGGTGCGGATCTTCTCATCTGCTTCGGCAGCCAGATCTGAAGCGTCGTAATCTTCGCTCATCAGGTTGGCGCGATCGTAGCCGGACACGTCTTTACCCGCTTCAGTCCAGGCATCAAACACTTGCTGACGGAAGTTCAGCGTCCAGTTGAATGAGGGGCTGTTGTTGTAAACCAGCTTGGCATTGGGCACGACTTCACGAATGCGATTGACCATGCTACCGATCTGGCCAACGTGAGGCTTCTCAGTTTCGATCCACAGCAGGTCAGCACCGTTTTGCAGCGAGGTGATGCAATCCAGGATCACGCGATCTTCACCCGTGCCCTTGCGGAACTGGAACAGGTTGGAAGGCAGACGCTTGGGACGCAGCAGCTTGCCGTCGCGGTTAATCACAACGTCGCCGTTCTTCATGTTCGCCGCATCAACTTCTTCACAGTCCAGGAAGCTGTTGTACTGGTCACCCAGATCGCCCGGCTCATTCGTGACGGCAATCTGCTTGGTGAGGCCAGCGCCCAGGGAATCGGTACGGGCAACAATAACGCCATTGTCGATACCCAGTTCCAGGAACGCGTAGCGAACCGCGCGAATCTTGGCGAGGAAGTCTTCATGAGGAACGGTCACTTTACCGTCCTGGTGACCACACTGCTTCTCGTCAGAAACCTGATTCTCCAGCTGAATGGCGCAGGCGCCCGCTTCGATCATTTTCTTGGCCAGCAGGTAGGTCGCCTCTGCGTTACCAAAACCGGCATCGATGTCGGCAATGATAGGCACTACGTGTGTCTGGAAGTTATCGATCTGGTTCTGCAGATCCTTCGCCTTGACTTCATCGCCTGAAGCGCGCGCATCGTCCAGTGCACGGAACAGACCACCGAGCTCACGGGCATCTGCCTGGCGCAGGAAGGTGTACAGCTCTTCGATCAGGCCAGGCACTGAGGTTTTCTCGTGCATTGACTGGTCGGGCAGCGGGCCGAACTCACTGCGCAGGGCAGCGATCATCCAGCCAGACAGGTACAGGTAGCGCTTGTTGGTGTCACCGAAGTGCTTCTTGATGGCGATCAGCTTCTGCTGACCAATGAAACCGTGCCAGCAGCCCAGAGACTGAGTGTACTGTGCGGTGTCGGCGTCGTACTCAGCCATGTCCTTGCGCATGATGTCAGCGGTGTACTGGGCAATCTCCAGACCGGTTTTGAAACGGTTCTGCAGACGCATGCGGGCCGCGTACTCGGGGCTGATGTCATTCCAGGGCGCACCCTGCGCATCACGCAGGCTGGCCAGTTCGGCGATGTTGTCTTGGTAGGACATGGCGATACCTCAATTAAGGCTGTGTGGTTGTGTCGAGACGCTACTGAGCGTCGATTGGCGGCTATCCTAGTGAACGACCCTTTATAAATGAAATTAATAGTTCAGATTTTTGGTATTCATCAGAATTATCATCGATCTGACTGTTTTTTAATCAACCCTGTGAGTGTAGACCAAAAAAAACCGCGCCATTGCGCGGTTTTCTTACGTCTGATTGCCAAAAAGGGGCCTAAATCTCCCAGCGATAGCGCCGGCAGTAAACGGCTCCCCACAGCAGGATCACCGTGGTAATAAGGCCTAGCACCAGGCTCAGGTAATTCACACCAGCCCAGTTAGGCCCGGCCACGTAAAAGGCTACCGAGCTGGTCTCTGTGGCATGGGGCACATGATTCGCGATGGCGCTGCGCAGCATCTCGGTGCCCAGGAAAAACTCCTCCAGCAGAATCAGGCCGATCGGCAGAGCCACCGCGAAGAACGCGGGCGAGCGCTTGGCGCCGGCTGAGGCCAACATGAGCCAGGCGTAGAAAGGCGCGATCAGTAACGCGCTGAGGACCCACCCGGAGAGCTGATCGAACAGCAACCGGCTGAACTCGATATTGCCCAAAATCAGGCGACCGGGATCCAGCTCCATGCGCCACACCAGCAACATAGACAGCAGTACATAGGCCAACTGCATCACCATACTGAGCGCAATAAAGATCACTGGGGCCACGAGCAGTGCAACCAGCAGCTTCGACAGCACCTCCTCCCATTCGGATACCGGCATGGATCGCCAGAACAGGAAACTGCGGTCTTTGCGGTCTTCAAACAGCGTGCCCAGAAGGTAGTTGATGCTCACCATGATCAGCACAAACACCATGATGTAGTGCAGCACGCTGAGCATGGGATTCAGCGTATGCACCTGGTCATCGATAGCATCCTCAACCTTGGCCTTGTCCCGTGTTCTTGGATTGAATGTCCACTCCCGGGAGAAGTTCCAATCTTCCTCACTGACGCTGCCGTTACTCTCTATCGTGTAGCTGTACTCATCACCGTTAGCGCTGTCTTCATCGATCTGAATAGAGATATTCATGCCACTGGCAGAATCTTCCAGCAGCAACACCTGCATGATGGCGTCGCCCATCGCGCTGATACGACCGGCCAATACCACGCTCACTACCATTACCAGGGTAAGTAGGACAGCCGTTACGATAGGCGTAATTACCAGGCTGGTTTTGTACTCCTGCAGCTCCCGCTGCACCATGGCGAAAATCCGGGACGGTGCACTCTCACCCATGACGCTGCCCTCCTCCCACTTTGGCCACAAACAGGTCTGATACCGATGGCGTTGTCAGCTCGCCCAGCGGGGCCAAAAGCTCGCGCCCCACGCCCTCGTAGATAATGGCTTTACCGCCGAGAATGCTGCGCTTGCCCACGTGAGGAATTTCCTCGGCACGCTTCACGTTCTCGCCCACCGCATGCAGCTCGATAAAATCGTCTTCCAGACTGAGCATGGGTTGCTGCAGGATCAAGCGACCCTCGTCCATGAAAATCACCTCGGTGAGAATGTTCTGCACCTCTTCCACCTGATGAGTGGAAATAATGATAGTGCGTTCACCGTCAAAGTAATCGTTCAGCAACTGCTCGAAAAAGCGCTTGCGGAAGAGGATATCCAGACCCAGTGTTGGCTCATCCAGAATGAGGAGTCGCGCATCGATAGCCATCACCAGGGCCAGGTGCAACTGCACGGTCATTCCCTTGGATAGATCGCTGATCTTGCGCTTCAGACCTACATCGGTGGTTGCCAGGAAGTCTTCCGCCTGCTGCCGATTAAAGCGCGGATGCACCCCGGTCACGTAGTCAAGCACCTGCTCCACTCGCATCCAGCGTGGCATGACAGCGGTGTCTGCCATAAAACAGACCTCCTGCATCAGTCTCGCCCGCTCGGTGCGCGGATCGCGTCCCATCACGGTCACTGTGCCTTCGCAGTCCGTCAGGCCCAACAGGGCCCGCAGCAGCGTTGTTTTACCGGCCCCGTTGGGGCCTATTAAGCCAATCACACTGCCGCTGTTGATCGTGAGATCCACGTTGTCGACTGCATTAAGTTGTCCAAAGCTGCGACTCAGGCCGCGCGCTTCGATTATTCGTTCCATTACTCCTCACCCCTGGTTTCGAGCAGTAAATCCACTACCTCTGAAAGCTCCATACCCAGCACATGTGCTCGCTGGACAAAAGCCGGTAATTCTTCTTCTACAAAGCGTTGCTTTTCGTTACTTGTGAGTGAGCCGCGAGCGCCCGAAGTGACAAACATACCCAGACCACGGCGCTTCTCCAGTAAACCAGTGTCCACCAGTTCCTGGTATGCCTTGCCCACCGTGAGATGGTTAATCTGATAATCGGCAGCAACCTGTCGGACAGATGGCACCGCTTCACCCTCTGCAAAGGTACCGTCCATGATGCGCTGCACAACCAGATCACGTAGTTGCCGGTAGATTGGCTGGTTGTCTTCCCACTCTATCGCCATAGCGATCTCCCGCGTCAGCCAGCCTTAATCGGCGGACTCTACGCTACCCGATCCCATTACGGACTGGTCAACAGACGGACGACCAGAGTAGCGCACATCGCCGCTACCCATAATGCTCACATCGAGAATCTCGGACTCGCCCACACGCGCGACGCCGGAGCCTACAATATTCACCTCTACCTTTTCCGCATCCATTGCCCGGAAGTCGATGTCGCCTGAACCCACAATGTTGATCTGCAGTCGTTCAGTGTAACCCTTGCCCTGCACGCTCATGTCACCCGAGCCATTGAGTGAGGCGTCAGTATCCTTGGCTTCCATTTCCTGAAGGTGTAAGTCGCCGGAGCCCGACAGCACCAGCGCCACTCCCGTGGCATTAAGTTCAGCCACTTTGATGTCCCCGGAGCCGCTCAGCTGCAGAGTGACATCATCTGACGCGTCAATCGAAAATAGCTTTATGTCGCCAGAGCCTTCGACGGCACCGTAAAAAGACTTGGTCTTGAAGGGTCGAACGAAGACATCGCCGGAGCCATTCAATTCGACATGCTCAATATTGGGAGTGCTCAGCTTATACTTCACGCGGGAGAAATTTTCCCGGTGCTTTTCGCGGCTCTGGCCTAGCACCAGTGTGCCGTCGCTGACGTAGAAGGGCTTTTTCTCGAGCTTGCCTTCCTGCCCCTTGACCATGAGAAGGTTATCGTCGCCCTGCATGATCTGCACTTGTACGCTGCCCTTCACCAGGATGCGGTCGAACTCCAGGCCCTCAACCTTGAGGGTCTCTGCGCCGGCGGGTAGTGACAGTGTCACGGCCAGCAACGTGGATATAATTCCCGCAGCCAGCGAGCGCTGGGTAATAGCCTTCATATCAGGCCTCCGCGGCGGCATCTGGCAGCCTGCGAAGCACCTCAGCTACCGCCACTGCGGGTATGAAAGACAGCAGACCCAGGGCACCGCCGCCCATAGCGCTGACGCCAGCGCAGATTAGAAACAGTCCGGCGTAGACCAGAACCTGGTCATCACCCTGAATGCGCTGTGATTTACGTGGCCGAATAGTCATCGGAATTGCCTCGTTGATATGGTGTTATACGGAACTATAACACCCGATTTCTGATGTACAACCGAGGAAAGTGGCCTCTGCGGTGAGTTGAGCGATATAAGCGATCGCCCGCGCTATTCAGGCATTTCTGCCAGCCGATCCCGCATATTTGCGGCGATCGTAGCCGCAATTCGGCGAGCCTTTTCGGTGTTTTCGCCGCTGAAATGCTGGTCCAGTGTGGCATTGAACAGAGCCAGCCACTGCGCGAAGTCGGCGCCCGTCAGGCGTTGTTTGCCGTGCAGTTGGCGGTGAATGTTCATGGTATGACGCTGGTACGCTCGCTCGCCCAACAGAAGCTTGGACCAGTAATCCTTGATGTGAGGGAGGTGTACCTGCAGGTCGATAGCTGCGACATCCAGGAACAGTGGCGCCAGGCGGGTATCGTTCAGTAGGTGGCCATAAAATGCGTCTACGAACTGCTCTACCCTCGCCCGACTATCCAGATCGGGGCGATGCTGCATCACCCTAGCGGTCCTTTTTCTTGCGGCTCTTCTTGGCCTTCTTCACGTGCGCCATCATGCGCCGCTTGCGCTGAACCTGGCGCTGGGTCAGCTTGTTGCGCTTGTCGGCATAAGGATTTTCATTGGTGCGGAACTCAATGCGTACCGGAGTCCCCACCAGGTCCAGTTCCCGACGAAATATCTTTTCCAGGTAGCGTTGGTAGGAGGCTGGAACCTTGCCTGTCTGATTACCGTGAATCACGACTAGCGGTGGATTCTGTCCCCCGGCATGGGCATAACGCAGTTTGATTCTGCGCCCGTTCATCAGTGGTGGCGGATGATCGTATACGGCCCCTTCGAGGATGCGGGTCAGCGCATTGGTACTGAGTTTGCGCGTTGCCGACTGGTAGGCGGCATCAATGGATTTATACAGATGGCCTACACCGGTGCCGTGCAGCGCGGAAATGAAGTGGCTGTCGGCATAGTCTGCAAACTGTAGACGCCGCCCCAACTCCGACTTGATCCAGTCCCTCTGGTCGGGCTCGATACCGTCCCATTTGTTGACTGCCAACACCAAACCGCGGCCGGCCTCGATGCAATGACCCAACAGGTGCATGTCCTGCTCGACAATACCTTCATGACCGTCCATCACCAACACCACGACATTGGCATCGTCGATGGCTTTGAGCGTTTTCACAATAGAAAACTTTTCCACGGTCTCACGCACATTCTTCCGGCGGCGCACCCCGGCAGTGTCGATCAGTGTGTAAGGTTTGTCGTCGCGGGCATAGTCGATGTAGATGCTATCGCGTGTGGTGCCCGGCTGATCGTAGACCACGACGCGGTCTTCACCCAGTAGTCGGTTAACCAACGTCGATTTGCCCACATTCGGCCTGCCCACGACGGCAACCCGTGTGCGCCCAAATCGATCTTCGCCATCGGCTTGCTCGGCCTCGGGAAAAGGCCCCAGCACCGCTTCGATCATGCTGCGCACACCGCGACCATGACTGGCTGCGATAGCGAACAGGGAAGGCACACCCAGCGAATAGAAATCACCGGTGGCAACATCAGCGCTGATACCGTCCACTTTGTTGACGACCAGGTGAAAGGGCTTCCCCCGCTGGCGCAAATGCTGCGCCAAGGCTTCATCACCGGCATTGAGGCCCTCACGGGCATCCACCATGAGCAGCACCGCATCGGCTTCCTCGATGGCTGTCATGCTCTGATCTGCCATGGCCTGGTCGATGCCATCCTCATCGCCACTGACACCGCCGGTATCAATCACAATGAAGGGTCTGCTGCCCAGTCGCGCCTCGCCGTACTTACGGTCTCGGGTCAGGCCCGCATAATCCGCCACCAGCGCGTCACGGCTGCGCGTGAGCTGGTTAAACAGTGTCGACTTGCCCACATTGGGGCGGCCGACCAGGGCGATGACGGGTAGCATGGCTAAGGCCTAGTTATCGGCGGTGATTTCATAGGCAATCAGCTTGCCGCTGTTGCCATACACGTACAGCACATTGCCATCACTGAGCATGTCAGCGCGGGCGCCGTCGCCGTCGGGCCGTTCACGGCCAACGAAGGTGCCATCCACCTGCGACATCAGGTGCAGGTAGCCTTCGAAGTCCACCACTGCCAGGTAACTGCTGACAGGTGTGGGGCGGGATAGCTCGCGATAACCCAGAGCATCCTGTTGCCAGCGCACGCCCTGGCCATTGCGAAGGTAGGCGGTTATGGTGCCATCTTCGTCCACTACATAGACGTTACCAAACCCCTGGGAGACGCCGGAGAACGAGGAGATATTGCGTTGCCACAGCTTGCGTCCGTCCTGAATATTCAGGGCCGTCACACGCCCCTGGTAACTGGCAGCATAAAGTTCGTTACCCATGAGCACCATGGTGCCGTCAACGTCGACGATACGCTCGATTTCGGAGCGACCCTCGGCGATGGCCACCCGGGATTCCCAACGCACTGCGCCGGTCATGGCGTCGAAGGCACTGACTCTGCCGTTGGCGAAGCCCGCGTAGACAACACCATTATTCAGTATTGGAGTGCTCGTACCGCGGATGGTCAGTACTGGCACATTGCTATCGTAGGTCCAAAGCTTCTCGCCGGAGTCATAATCCAGCCCAACCAATTTACCGTCGTAGGTTTGGGCAACCACCACGCGTCCATCGCCCTGAGGGGCAGCGAGCACTTCACCGGTCAGGCGAGTGCGCCACAATTCTGTGCCGGTTTGGGCGTCCAGGCGAATCACCGCGCCGTCACTACCACCCAACAAGACCGAACCACTGTGCAGGCCAACGCCGCCGGCGAGACCGGTCTCCAATTCAACGTCCCACTGGGTGCGCCCATTGGTTCGATCAACCGCCACTACCTCACCATCAGCGGCCGCGGCGTAAATAATATCGCCGGAAATCGCCGGCTGGATTTTGTACAGGCCCTCGCCCTGGCCATTGCCCACACCCACCGACCACAGTTTGCGGACTTTCACGCTGGTTTCGATATCTACCAGATCAACAGGGGCGGTGAGGTCTGTGTCGTCATCGACCTCGAACCAGCCACTGATTGTGCTACAGGCAGACAGCGCCAGCGAGAGCAGGACTACCAGGGGCAGTCGCAACACGGCATTACCCCTCATCAGCTGTTGTCCCCGTCATCTCTGGCGCCTGCGGATTCAAACTCTGCAGCTTCTGCTCCAGGGTAGCCAGTGGTGGCAGCGTTGCGTCTGCAGCTGCCAGCACACGGGCTTCGCTGTACGCCGCGCGTGCCTGTGACTCATCGCCCTGCATCATGAAGACATCTCCACGGGCCATCGCATAGGCGCCCGCGTAGTCGCCATCGGCGCCGGCGTCCAACAGCGTTAATGCCTGTGTGGTATCACCACTTGATGCCAGCACACGAGCCAGGCGCAATTGAGTGATCTGGGCGATGTCACTGCCGGCATCAGCTTTGGCCAAAACCCAGCGCAGCTCTGCTTCGGCTGTTGCCAGATCCGCGTCGTTCACCGCCATACGTGCCAGGTGCAGGGCAGCAAACTGCGCATACGTGCTGCCGCCATACTCTTTCTTGATTTGCCCGGCGATCTCGCGTGCCGCAGCTGTATCAGGCTCACCGGTTTCAGGTGTGCTCATGGCTTGTAGCAGACGCTGGTAGCTGTCGGAGGCGGTTGCCAGCTGTTCCTGCTGGAAACCTTGCCATCCCTGCCACCCAAAGCCGGCCACCAGTGCCAGCAGGACCGCGGCGATGGTTGCCTTGCCGTTCTCATCCCACCAACGCTTGAGCGCCTCTACCTGTTCTTCTTCTGTGCGGTACTGTTCCACGTTCTCTTTCCTGCGGTTTATGTTGCGGTGATGTCCTGCATCACGATGTTGGAAACGTTCTCGGCGAGGTCACCCAGTGCGACCTGAGTCTGCTCTCCCTGCCCACGCAAGGGTTTGAGTCCGGCCACCCCTGCGGCCGCCTCGTCCTCACCGACAATCAACGCCACTGCGGCGCCACTCTTGTCGGCTTTTTTTAACTGGCTCTTGAAACTGCCGCCGCCCACGTGCTGAATAACGCGCAATTCCGGCAGCGCTGTTCTCAGCGCTTCGATAGCAGCCAATGCGGTGCGGTGTGCATTATCACCCACGGCGACCACATATACATCTGCCCTCTCGGGCGCAGGCGCTTGCGCACCCACGGCCTCAATCAGCAGCACCAGGCGCTCTACCCCCATGGCAAACCCAATGCCCGGCGTGGCCTTGCCGCCCAACTGTTCAACAAGGCCGTCGTAGCGTCCACCGGCGCAAACGGTACCCTGAGCACCCAACTCGCTGGTGACCCACTCAAACACTGTCTTGTTGTAATAATCCAGGCCTCGGACCAGCCTCCGATTAATCGTATAGGAAACACCACAGGCATCCAGCAGATCGCAGACGCGGGCAAAATCTGCCACCGATTCCTCATCAAGGAAGTCCGCCAGATTGGGGGCGTTGTCCAGCAATGCCTGGGTATCCGGATTCTTGCTGTCCAGTATGCGCAGCGGGTTGCTCTCCAGGCGGCGCTGGCTGTCCTCGTCCAGCTGCTCGCGACGCTCGCTCAGCCAGGTCACCAGTGCAGCGCGATAGTCTGCCCGGGCTTGTGACGAGCCTATTGAATTGAGCTCGAGGGTCACGTGCTGATCAATACCCAGCAGGCGCCACAGGCGGGCAGTCAATAAGATCAGCTCGGCGTCGATGTCGGGCGTGGCGGTGCCAAAGGCCTCTACACCGATTTGGTGAAACTGGCGCTGGCGCCCCTTCTGCGGACGCTCGTAGCGGAACATCGGACCTGCGTACCACATACGCTGCGGCACACTCAGCAGACCCTGCTGAATGGCGGCCCTGACACACCCTGCCGTACCCTCGGGGCGCAGTGTCAGACTTTCACCGTTACGGTCGTCGAAGGAGTACATCTCTTTTTCGACAATGTCGGTGACTTCGCCGATGGAGCGCTTGAACAGTTCAGTGTGCTCCACAATAGGCAGGCGGATCTCGCCATAGCCATAGCTGGCCAGAAGGCCTGACACCGTGCTTTCCAGCCTCTGCCAGTAAGGGGTGTGCTCCGGGAGTATGTCATTCATCCCCCGAATCGCTTTGATCGTGGTCACGCGTGCTCCAGTAATGCCGGGTTTCAGGCGGTGGTCTTGTGGATGATGTTGGCCTCGTCAGCGGCGCGCTGTTCTTCCAGCGCCGATGCTCGCTGTCGGATCACCTGTTCCAGATGGTCGATAAAGTCTTCATTGCTTACCTTATGATCCGGCTCACCGCCCACATATATCAGATTATTGGGGCTTGCTCCGGTAAGGCCGACATCCGCCTCACGCGCTTCGCCCGGACCATTCACAATACAGCCGATAACTGCCACATCCATGGGCGTGCGGATATCTTCCAGGCGCTGCTCCAGGGTATTCATGGTGCCAATCACATCGAAGTTCTGTCGCGAGCAACTGGGGCAGGCAATGAAGTTGATGCCGTTGGCGCGCAGCTTGAGGCTTTTCAGAATTTCGAAGCCCACTTTGACCTCTTCTACCGGATCGGCCGCTAGGGAGATTCGAATCGTATCGCCGATGCCGTCCATCAACAGCATGCCCAGACCGACGGCGGACTTCACCGTACCGCCGCGCAAGCCGCCAGCCTCCGTGATGCCCAAATGCAATGGCTGCTCGATTTGCTTGGCCAACAGTCGATAGGCGTCCACCGCCATAACCACTTCAGACGCTTTCACACTGACTTTGAAATCGGGATAGTCAAACTTGTCGAGAATATCCACGTGGTGAAGGGCCGACTCCACCAATGCCTCGGCCGTGGGCTCGCCATACTTACGCTGTAGGTCTTTACCCAGTGAGCCGGCGTTTACGCCAATTCGGATCGGGATGCCCTTGTCACGGGCGCTATCAATGACCTCACGTACTTTGTCATCGCGACCAATGTTTCCGGGGTTGATGCGCAGACAGTCCACGCCGTACTCAGCCACCTTGAGTGCAATGCGGTGATCAAAGTGAATATCCGCCACTAACGGTACCGACACCTGCTGGCGAATCGCCCGAAATGCCTCAGCCGCATCCATACTGGGTACGGAAACACGCACAATATCGGCGCCCGCTTCAGCGATGGCATTCACCTGCGCCACTGTTGCGGGTACATCGCAGGTCTCGGTGTTGGTCATGCTTTGCACGCTGATAGGCGCATCGCCGCCAACAGGCACGTCGCCGACCATAATCTGGCGGCTCTTCCTGCGTTTAATCGGGGACTGGGTATTCATTTACACATCCTGCACGGAGCTCTACCAAGCCAGTGCCATCACTCGTCTATTCGCCGTTTACGCCTGACTCGGCACGCTGATAGGCCTTGTACTCTGCGGATTGCGGATACAGATTTTCAAGCGCCAGGGCGTAGCTGCTGCTTGCGTCTTTGTCATCCGTGGCGTCAGCCAATCGAATACCAAACCAGAGGGCGCGGGCAGACTGCTGCCTAACCACGGTGCGGTAGACACCGTAGTAGCGCTCAGCATTATCGTAATCCTCTGCCTCGTACCGCAACTGCGCAACTTCGAGCAGCGATATGGGGTTTCGCCTGTCCATCGCCAGGGCCCGCATGAAGGCTTCTTCTGCGCCTTGTGAATCAAATAGCTGCAGTCGGCACAGGCCAAGATTGACGAAGGCTTGCGGACGCGCGTTGTACAGCGTATCTGCGGTGACCGCTTCCAACTGCTTTTCAGCTTCTTCGTAACGCTGCTGGCTGAATAGGAAGGCGGCGTAGTTGTTGCGCGCACGGGAGAAGTTTTTATCCAGGCGAATAGCACGCTGGAAGCTTTCCTCAGCCAGCTCCCACTCACCGGTACTCTGGTAAACCAGGGCGAAGGCTTCATACACTTCTGGATTGTTGGGATCGATTTCCGTCGCCAACTTCAGGTTGCGTTTGGCATTTTCCCAGTTTCCCTCACCGATGTACTGGCGGGCGAGTTCAACGCGGCGCTCCAGCGCCTCTTCCGGAGATGCTTTGTCCGTAAATCCACCCGTAGTGGTGGTCACGCATCCTGCGCCGAACACCAGCGCCGCTGCTGCGGCTAACACCCTTATCGTTTGCTTCACGCTGACTCCGTTGTCTGACCCGCATTGCGATAGCGTTCACTGCGTCGAGTGCGATCGACCACCTGCCCGACCAACTGGCCGCAGGCGGCATCGATATCGTCTCCACGCGTGGTACGCACGGTGACAATATATCCTGCATCGACAAGCACTTGCCAGAATCGGGACACAGCATTCCCGCTGGGGCGCTGGTAATCAGACTGGGGGAAGGGGTTGAAGGGAATCAGGTTGATCTTGCAGGGAAAATCCCGCAGCAATTCAGCCAACTCAACCGCGTGTTCACGCTGGTCATTAACGCCGGCGATAAGGGTGTATTCAACGGTAACTACACGCTTTTTGTCGCTCTGCGCATCAATATAGTTGCGACAGCTCTCCAGCAGTGTGGCGATGGGGTATTTGCGATTGATGGGCACCAATTCATTGCGCAACGCGTCATTGGGCGCGTGCAGTGACACCGCCAAACTGGCTTCGCTGAGCTCAGCTAGCTTATCTAGCGCCGGTACAACGCCGGACGTGCTCAGGGTTACCCGTCGCTTGGAGATACCGTAGGCTAGGTCCTCCATCATCAAGTCCATGGCTGACACCACGGGATCGAAGTTCATCAGGGGCTCACCCATCCCCATCATCACGACATTGGTCACAACGCGACCCTTGCCGGACTGGAAGGCATCGTAGGAGTTTATTGCCTGCCACACCTGCCCAATAATCTCTGCGGACGTCAGGTCTCGTTGGAAACCCTGCTTGCCCGTGGAACAAAAACTGCAGTCGAGACTGCACCCCACCTGCGAGGACACGCACAGGGTTGCCCGGTTACCGTCCGGTATGAGGACTGTCTCGACCAGCCCGCCACCTTCCACGCGGATTGCCCATTTGCGGGTGCCGTCATTGGAATCGTGCTGACTGACAATTTCGGGGGGGCGCACCTCGGCAACCGCCTTGAGCTTCTCACGCAGGGCTTTGCCGAGATTGGTCATTGCATCAAAATCCGTCACCCCCTGGTGATGAATCCACTTCATCAACTGCTGGGCGCGAAACTTCTTCTCGCCCAGCGTCTCGAAGTAAGCCTCAAGCTGGGCACGGGTCATCCCCAACAGGTTGACCCGTGGCTGCTCAGCGGTGGAGGCGATCAGCGATGACATAGCGAGTAACTTAGCGCTCGCAGATATCGCTGGCTGCAAAGAAGTAAGCGATCTCGCGCTCGGCTGACGCCGGAGAGTCTGAGCCGTGTACTGCGTTGGCATCGATAGACTCGGCAAAATCAGCGCGAATTGTGCCGGCATCGGCTTCCTGGGGGTTGGTTGCGCCCATGAGCTCGCGGTTCTTAGCGATGGCGCCCTCGCCTTCCAATACTTGAACGCAGACAGGACCGGAGGTCATGAACTCGATCAGCGCGGGGAAGAACGGACGCTCCTTGTGCTCAGCGTAGAAACCACCGGCAACCTCTTCGCTCAGGCGCACCATCTTGGCGGCAACGATCTGCAGGCCGTTGCTCTCGAAGCGGTCATAAATTTTACCGATAACGTTCTTGCCAACAGCATCGGGCTTAACAATAGAAAGGGTACGCTCAACAGCCATTACGGGGTCTCCAGTCGAAGCAGTGATAGGGAAAATTGGGGTGGTTCGGGCCAGCTGTCCGCCGGTCACCCAACCACCTGCTCGAAGCGCGCGCAATTATACGGATTTAGGCGCTGAATTTCACCCAATAATCCATTACCTGGCTTGATTATTTTTCGATGTAAAACAAACGCTTAGGCTGCGCTGCCGGCCGAATGCCGACAGGGAGGGCTACCTGGGGGGCTAACGCCCGATTCAGCCGGCTTTTTCCGCCTGGTATTGCTCCCATGCGGGGGAGTCGTTGCGCAGGCGCGACACGGTCTCAACCAGAGCTGCTGCAGCCTCGTCGACCTGCGCTTCAGTCGTGAATCGCCCAAAGCTGAAACGCAGGGAACTGTGCGCTAGCGCATCCGGCACCCCCAGTGCGCGCAGCACGTAGGAAGGCTCAAGACTGGCGGATGTGCACGCCGATCCGGTAGATATCGCCAGCCCCTTGAGCGCCATTAGCAGCACCTCACCGTCGACAAAATCGACGCCCAGGTTCAGGGCACCCGGCAGGTGGTGCTGCATCGAGCCGTTAATCTGCACCGCCCCCAAGGGGCTTACCGTTGACCAGAAACGGTCACGCAGTGCGCCAACACGCACAGCCTCTTCCTGAATCTCTTCCTGCGCCAATCGTGCGGCCTCACCCATACCCACAATCTGGTGGGTTGCCAGGGTGCCAGATCGCATACCGCGTTCATGCCCGCCGCCGTGTATCTGTGCAGTAACACGCACCCTGGGCCGGCGCCGCACATACAGTGCGCCCATACCCTTGGGGCCATAAAACTTGTGCGCAGAGAATGACATAAGGTCTACCGGTAAGCTTGAAAGATCGATGTCTATCTTGCCCGCCGACTGCGCAGCATCCACGTGGAACAGCACACCTGCCTCACGCGCGATTGCACCGATGGCTGCAATATCGTTGATGCTGCCAATTTCATTATTGGCGTGCATGATGGTGATCAGGATGGTGTCGTCCCGCAGCGCCGCTTTTACCGATTCGGGGCTAATGATCCCCTCGCTGTTGGGCGACAGATAAGTCACTTCGAAGCCCAGGGTTTCCAGGTGCGCACAACTGTCCAGCACGGCCTTGTGCTCGATGCCGGAAGTAATAATGTGCCGACCCGATTCTGCGTGCGCCTCTGCAACACCCTTGATCGCAAGATTATCTGACTCGGTGGCACCGGAGGTCCAAACGATCTCGCGCGGATCGGCATGCACCAAATCGGCAACGTGACGACGGGCCATCTCTACCGCCTCTTCTGCGCGCCAACCGTAGATGTGTGACCGCGATGCGGGGTTGCCGAAATTACCCTCAAGAGTCAGGCACTCAGCCATTTTTGCCGCGACGCGTGGGTCAACGGGTGTAGAAGCGAGATAATCGAGATAGATGGGGGTTTTCACACACGTACCTCATCGGCTGATGGCTACCAGTATGCAGGAATGACGAAGTCGGCCCAAGCGCAGGGACTATCGGCTACTGCCCTTGGCCTGGCGCACCCATTTTTGGGTTTCCTTGAGGATGCCACGGAGAATATTCAACTCCATCTCATCCAGTCGCACGCGCCCATACAGGCGGCGCAGCCGGGGCATCAACTGCCGGGGAGCCGCCGGATTCAGGAATTCAATGTCGGTCAACGTTTCCTCCAGATGCACGTAGAAGCGTTCCATATTCTCCCGCGTGCTGAAGGGGGCATCCCACTGATGGTCTGCCTCGGCTGGCAATTCCTGCGACACCTGAAGCATGCGCAGTTCGTAACAGACGATCTGCACAGCCATCGCCAGATTGAGCGAGGCGTAATCCGGGGACGTGGGCACATGCAGGTGCAGATTGCAGGCCTGCAACTCTTCATTGGTTAACCCGCTGTCCTCGCGACCAAACAAAATGGCCACCTGCTGCTCTGCTGAATTTGCCGCCACCTGCCCGGCGCAGCGACGAGGATCAAGCAGGGGCCAGGGGATTCGGCGTTCGCGTGCGCTGGTGCCGACGATAAACTGGCAGTCGCCGATAGCTTCATCCAGCGTGTCCACCACAACCGCCGATTCGAGCACATCGGCGGCCGAGGCAGAGCGCCACACAGCCTCCGGCGCCGGGTATTGCTGAGGCTCGACGAGATAAAGGCGATTCAGTCCCATGTTCTTCATTGCGCGCGCCGTTGCCCCAATATTGCCGGGGTGGTCGGTATTCACCAATACGATGCGAATGTTGTCGGGATTCATGGTCTGAGACTCGAAAATCATGGGTTTTGAGGGGCGCGAAGTGTAGCAGATTCACTGTTCAGGGGCATGGCGCTTGCTGCTATAATCGCGCGCCCCAACGCACCCGGATTGCAACAATGGAACCCATGGTCAATATCGCCTTGCGCGCTGCCCGAAAAGTCGGCGAGAACATCGTGCGCGCATCCGATGAGCTCGACAAGATCGAGATCAAGAACAAGGGTGCCAATGACTTCGTCACCGACGTGGATGTTAACGCGGAGCAGGAGCTGATTTATCACCTGCAGAAGGCTTACCCGGATCACGCTATACAGGGCGAAGAAGGCGGGCTGATCGGTGACGAGAACGCCGAGTATCGCTGGGTCATCGATCCCCTGGACGGGACCACCAATTTCGTACGTGGCATCCCGCACTACGCTATTTCAATGGCTTGCCTGCACAAGGGCAAGGTAGAACATGCCCTGGTGTTGGACCCGGTTCGTCGGGAAGAATTCACCGCCTCGCGCGGCCGTGGCGCCCAGCTCAATGGCCGACGCATTCGCGTCAGTAAACTCACCAGCCTGGACGGCGCTCTATTGGGCACTGGCATCCCCTTCAAGGACCACTGCGACGATCGCCTGGCTGCTTACAGCAAGAGCATCGAAACGCTGGCAGGACAATGCGCCGGCATTCGTCGCGCCGGTGCGGCCTCACTGGATCTTGCCTACGTCGCCGCGGGACGCCTGGATGCGTTCTGGGAAATTGGTCTTGCACCCTGGGATATGGCGGCAGGCGCCCTGCTGGTCAAGGAAGCCGGCGGCCTGGTTGCCGATATCAACGGCAGCGACAACTACATGGATTCCGGCAATATCGTGTGCGGGAACCCGAAGTGCTTTAAGTCAGTGCTACAGGTCACCAAACCATTACTGGGCTAACGGTAAGCACATCGATTGAACGACAGTTGAATGAAAAAGCCCCGCGCATGCGGGGCTTTTTTTTGTTTGCGCGCCTGCAGTCTGAAGATCAGGCGACCAGCGCTATGATATGACGAAGCCGGGCGCACTGGGCAACCCGGCACTCATCATTGTTCAGAGACCGTCACACCGTCCGCCTCGACGCCAGCCACCGGGAAGTCTTCCCCCACTTCTGACTCATTCACCGTGGTATCCCTCAGCACCAGACGGCCACTGCCCGCGTCCTCCTGAACGACCTCAATACCCACATCGCCGTCGTCATTGCCATCGGTCTCAGACATGGATACCAGGGCGTTGATATTGCCCGCGTCCG
>SPKZ01003975.1_pt1 | contig 41419 bp, 47 predicted proteins | sample 2456571 | NCBI WGS metagenome assembly SPKZ01 (sample SAMN11192286, study PRJNA482655) | marine metagenome | biome: ENVO:00000447; feature: ENVO:00000244|ENVO:00000211|ENVO:00000569|ENVO:00002023; material: ENVO:00002151; isolation source: ocean water from marine abyssalpelagic zone ...
ACTCCTGTTGATTCAGCGACCACTTCAGGTCTTTCATCTTTCATTTCAAACTCCGAAATATCTACTTCTGAACCAACTGAACCATCCTGTTCTTTCTCGTTTTTTTTTTCACTTGAAATCTCTACGTCAGGGGGTTTTACGCCTAATAGTGTAGAATAAGCGTCTTCGTTTCCTGTATAGCCTCCTGTTTTAAATAACTTATATGAATCTTCAAAAGCCTGTCTGTTGCTTTCTATGAGCTGTTTAAATTCCTCTGCACTACCTCGGTAGCCTTTACTAATAAACAGTCTGTATGCGTCTTTAAATGCGTTTTCATTCATTTTAGTTTGTATTATATTGGCTTGTGTTTACATCACTTCCACCTTGTCCTGCCCCACCTGCCATACTATTTATTTGCATATTAGGGTTTCCATCACCACCATTCCAATTATCACCATAACCATTATCTTTTGCTACTTTTTCACTATTATAAGTTTCGTATTTAGCTGAGTCAGTAAAGAACTGTTTTATGTCATTAGGTCTTACGGTCTCACCTTTTGCAGCTTTATCATACACATACTGCATAACTGCCGTATATATTCCTTGGTTATTTCTAGTTGCAGGAACTACTAATGGAGCACTTGTAATACCATCAATACTTATCATAACACCACCGTCATCTCTATCTGAAGAGCTTGTAGGTTGTATTGATACTCCTCTTTGCCCCGGTAATGTACTGAATGCTTTTTGTGCATTACCTACTATCATGTTTTGTCTTTTCTTAGTACCATTACCTGTATATATTATACCCCACTTAATTGAACCATCTGCAGCATTCTCTTCAGTTGTGCTTCTGTTTACAAAATCAATTACAGTAACGAAACTGTTTCCTTCTTCAATCTGTGCGTTATTAAATGTATTACCTGCATTAGGGTCAGCCTGTTCTGTTGTAGTTTCAGTAAAGTAAGTCGCTTCTTCGTTAAATGTTTTATTAGGGTCATATTGACTTTGTTTAAGAGCTTCTTCCACATCTGTTACACCACCTAATCTTGAAGAGGCACTAATAATAAAATCTTTTTGCGACATTACATCACCTTTACTATCTCTAAATGGAAGAGATGTAGTAGTAATGTTACCATCCCCATCTCTTGCGTATAAGATAACGTTATCTTTATCTCTATCCATCTTGAAGAAATCTTTGTTTCTATCTAAACCACTTAAGAAACTTAAAGCTGTTCTACCTTGGTTTTCATCTCCATAATATAATGCAGCTATATTGCTCACTATTTTACCATCTTCTTTTGCTCCTCTTAATTTATCTTTATCGTCCTTATCTACTCTGTCTTTAGGTTCTACTCTTATCTCATCTCTTCTATCTACCATAGATTCAAACCTAGTAGTCAAAGCATCTTTTGCTGCTTTGAATTGTTTGTCTGTTAAATCAGGCATCTTACGCCCTGAACCCGGATTATTAGGGTCATCAATTAATAAAATTAATTCTTCTCCATCTACTACTTTTCCTTTCATTTTAGGGTCATAAGTAAAAGAATATGTATTTCCTTCAGGTGTTACACTTATATAATCTGTTAATACACTACCCACATCTTGTGGATTAACCATTTGAGACGCTATAAAATTATCTCTTGCTTTTAAATATTCAGGCATCTGCCTTACATCATCACTTCCTTTTCTATCTCCCTTATACTCAGCTAGCAAATAAGTTTCAGCTAATTTATCTACACCTACTTTTAAACCATCTTCTACATTATATTGGTTTACTTCTTGTCTTAATCTTAATCTAAGACTTTGCAATGAAGTAAAATCGTTAGGGTCTTTAGATAAAGAAACAACTCCATTCTGATTTATTTTTTTTCCTACACTTACAGTATAAGTCATAGGGTCTATCCAAGCTTCTGTTCCACTTAAGTTTGTAAACTGCTCTGCGTTAGCCATATCCCATTGTTCTTGATATGCACTTTTAATCATTTTTCCATCTACTTCAATACCATTCATTCTTTTCTTTTTTTCAGTAAAATATGTATCATAATCTTTTACTAAAGAAAATAAATCATCTGTTCCATCTATTAAATTTTGACGCATTTTTACATAGTCTCTCATTTTAAGACTACCGTTCTTTAACAATCTATCCTGCACTAATCTAGCTTGTGAAGCATTGTCCGCAAAACCTAATGAAAATTGTTGTAAACTTTGGTGTTCACTTTGAGAGGCATTTGAAAGAACTTCACCAAACTCATCTGAAGCCTTATCTATTTTTGCTTTTAATTCTTCTCTTCTTAATACTTCTGCTTGTAAAGTTTTGTTAATATTTGCACCAACTTCTTGCCAATTAATTTGGTCTCCTGCATCTCTTTTAACATAACCTAAATAAGTCTTTGCCATATTTATTTATTTTAATAACCAAAACTAGAGCCTCCCATATTTGGTTGTAAACCATATGCGGGTGGCATTACTTGAGGAAAAGCATTAGCGTTAGGAAAAAATGGATTTTGTTGAAATTGAGTTCCCATTCCCATTCCATACTGCAATGGTTGTGCTCCATATGCCGGTATTGAATTTTGTCCAAGATAAGGCATATTCATAGCGTTCATGGCAGTATTAAAGTCTCTTACTGCCGTACTCTCCCTTTGCTTTTGTATCGCCCTTGCGTTGTTTGCTGCTTGTAATATTGGATTACTGCCAACAATATTTGCCGGATTATTAGTATTCAAAGGTGTAGGATTTTTAGATGGCTGAGTAAAATCTAAATCTTTCATCATATCTCTAGTTAAATTAGTTTGCATCCAATCTTGCAACGCATCTCCTGTTAAGCCTTGTGCTTTACTTACATCTACTCCTTGACCTGATAAAGCAGTTGCGTTGTTTTGTATTACATCAGTTAAATCAACTCCTTGAGCTGTAGCAGTTTTAGCAGCATCTTGGTATCCTTTAGCTGCTTGACTTTTATTGTATAACGGAACACCAACTTGTACTGCCTGCATCGCTGTTGAAGCTAACCCACCAATACCCTGTTGCACAGATTGTTGTCTTGCTTTTTCTGCATCAGCTACAGCCTGTTGTGCACCTGCTATTTCTCCTAAATCTAATTGAGTTCCAATGTCTCTTAATCTACTTTCTTCTTCAGCAACTAATTTATCTAATTTTAATTTTTCATCTACTTGGCCTACTCTAATACCTTGTTGGCCTTGATTTTGTGCAGCTAATACTCTACCCACTCCTGAAGAAGGGCCTCTGTCTGATTCTATAATAGCATCGGTTGCTGTAGCTCCTTGTACTAATAAAGCTTCTCTAGCCATTTCAGCAGCTTCTTTATTAATACTTAAGTTTTCATAAAAGTTTTTATCTAAATCACCTCTAATTTCTTCTGCTATTCTGTCTGCTTCAGCTTGAGCTTTTAGGCCCTTTTTTCTTTGGCTTCCTGCTTTAACAAAAGAAGCTGTTGTTGTACCAACACTTACCGCCAAACTTGCTATACCGAGAATTGCTGCTGTTTCTAAACCCATTATAAATTTTTTATTAATTCAACACTTTTATTACCTTTCAAATAACCCATATTTACAAATGATTGTTGCAAATGTTGATTATTATTATTACTAAAAACAACTTTATATCCTTTATTTTTAGCAACATCTGTTAATGTTTGTATTACTAAATGAATACCGTCTTTTCTTTGGGGTTTTAATCTAAAATTTTTATTAGATATAATCCACTCTACCCATGCAATGCTTGAATTAGTTTCATATAAAAAACCTGCACAAACAGGTGTTTTTTCCCATTCTACAATTATTCCTCCTTGTCCATTTAACGGTAGTGATTCTTTAATTGGTGGGGTAAATCCCCAATCTTTCCACCATTTACTTAAAATAGAGTCATAATCTTCTTCTGACAATACTCTTACATTAAATTTCATTTACCACAAAGATACTAATTTTTAAGGATAACTTTTCATAACCTCTGATTCAACTGCAAATAGTTCAGTAGGGTTTGTACTGTTGTTAGTTATTTTAAAAATACAGTAATGTCCTAATACTCCGTGTGATTCTACTACCTGATTTTTTACAACCATGTAATAAGCGTCTGTATTAGTGGGGGCTGTGGCATCTACAACGGTAGTGTCGACCACTAATGTATTAACATAAGGGTCTGCGTTTAAATCCACATTTTGAGCAGTTATTACTCCTGCATAAACAGGAGCTGCATTTGCAGGTATATTACCACCTATAGGGTCAATAAAATACAAAGCATCACCCACACCTAATGTGCCCGGCTGTACATTTGCTATTGTAGTGGTTTGTGGAAACCCTACAATTACTGCACTCGGTGTTGTAGCATCTAATGTATTGCTTCTTCCTATACCATTTACTGACCTTAACGGAAATTCTTGGCCTGCATTAGCAGGGGTAGTACCTTGATTTCTTACATAAGCAAACCATGAAGCTTCTTTTTGCTCATAATCGGCTGCATTAATAAAACCTGTAGTCTGTATATCGGTTTCTAATATTGTATCCCACGCTAAATCTGATTCTAAATTTATTGTTTTAAACAATTTATTTTGTAAAGGCATATCATTTATAACACTTTTCATCGTAGAGCCTACTGAAGTATCACCGTAATATGAGTTTCTATTGTCGTTTACGTTATGTCTCCACAATCTACCACCATTAAATGAGTATAAATATTGATTCATACCTATTATCCACTCAGGATAATAAGAGTAAAACGAAGGCCATCCGTTTACTGATTCGCTATATGTTAATGTATAATTCGGCATAATTTTTTATATTAATAAACAACTAGTTCCATCACATTCAGCCCTTACTACAACCTCATTGCTTTGTAACTGCATAATTAAAAACGTTCCTGTAGATGTGTCGGTACTTGTAGCAGCATAAGCATACCATCCATCTGTCAACGAACCACCTACTATTTCATCACCTTCTACAACATTTAAGAAGCTATGGTTAGTGTCTGTTGCAGCAGGTACGCTAATATTATAGTTTCCGGTACAGAAATTACCACAACTGCTTTGTACGCCACTTCTAAAGAATGTGTTGCTAGGAGCACTACAATTAGAATCACTACTAACAACACCGTTTGAACCAATTTGAATGTAGTAATTATTACCACCTGAATTGTATAAATATATATATCCTGCAGGTGCAAAAGTTGTAGCACCCGAATCAGTATAAACCACATCTCCTGTAGTTGGATATGCTCCTGAACCATTGTGATAATATGTAGTTCCTGCTGTCGGTGGTGTTCCTCCTGCACAAATACTGTTGAAGTTAGTGTTTGCACTTCCTGTAAAAGATGAAACAGTAGGGCAATCACCCTTGGAAATTACAACTCCGTTTACATCAATTTGATAATATTTATTGGTATCATATTTAAAATACCCTGCTCCTTTTGCTGCACCTAAATTTTGTACAGCATCTTCATCAACATAAATTCTATCCATTAAATTAATTGTTCCTGAAGTGTGACCTTTGTGGTTAGCAACATAATAAGATGTATCAATAGGTTCTCCACAAGCTGCAGTAATAGACGCAGAAGCATCTTCACTAGATTGAAAACTTGGTAATACGGCAGGACAATTTAATTCTATACCCCAACCTGTTGACCCACAAACTCCATAAATAGTTACTTCCAAATTTCCCGGACTTGCATTAGGTTTTGGAATTACCATCATTACCTCTTCAGGTGCATCAGTTGTTAAATGAACATCACTTGAAGTCCAAGTAACTGTTTGTGTAACGCCTGAATCTTGTACAAACGAGCTTGATGAAGCATTATAAGTAGATTGGTCTACCGTAGTCGTACCTCCACCTGTAAATCCTGAAGGACAACTGCCTGCAGAACTCGACCTACCTGTAAACAATGGATTAGTTCCTGTTGCAGTTACATAACCTTCGTTGTTATCTAATATAACACCTTCATTATATGTAACACTATCATAAACCACTTTTATACCATCAGGTATATTAACAGGGTCAAAGTAAATAATTACAGCACCTACATCACTTGCAGTATCTCCTACATTGACAGGTAAAACATAAGCTCCTACGTTACCTGTAGCATTAATAGCTCCTGAACACGGAACGCTACAAGTTACACAAGTTTCTGCAACTTGTAATTCACCACTAACTTGCTTTCTACTAATTACTCCATTAGAATACCAACCATCCGAAGCTTTTACTGTTAATGCTGAATCAGTAAAAACTGCAGTAGCTGTTGCTAAATCCGGTGCGTCTAAATATATATTTACTGTACTTGCCATAATTTATTTTAACATCCACAACACGCATCATCTGCTGATGTGTTTGAATAACACAACGCTGCTGATACAGGTGTTCTATAATCCCATATATAATACAAATATGCTTCACTTCCGCTTAAAGCTGCTGTTTCTGCACTATAAGTAGCAGGCTGTAAGCTTGTATCAGTTGTCAACTCAGTTGAAGCTGATAACAAAGATAGTATATCTGATTGTGTGTTTTGATATAATGTATTACTTCTTAAAAACCTAAACTTGTTAGAGCTTGAATTAAACACAAAGTTATCAAAACCAAATTTATTACTTATTAACTTTACGACAGCTCCATTAGGAGGAAAAGGCCCTGAACCTTGTGTTCCTGTATAAAGCTCATAATCACATACTATTGGTGCTGAACCAACAGCAGACATAGTTATTTGTTTTGTTTGAGTAGGTAATACTGAAAGACTGTCTGTATAACTCCATTGATTGTGAATAAATTTACCCCCATCTGCAGCATTATTAAGTGTTACTTCTACAATACCTATAGCTGCTCCTTTTGGACATGATACATCTACAATCATTTCGTCTAATGTACCTGTGCTCATAGTTATTGTCATAGTAGCAGAACTTTCAGGGTTGTTTTTATTAAATGAAAAACTACCTGCCGCAGTAATATTACCTGATGAATAAGAAACACCTTCATAATCAATAACTATACTAGCATTTCCTGAGCTTATTGTTGATGGATTATAATTTACCGTGCAAGTTCCTCCACCTGAAGTTAAATCTAGCGTAAATACTTGAGGTGTTCCTGAAGATATATCTTGAGCAATAATTTGCTGACCACAAGGAAATATTCTATCATCTCCTTGAACTTTAATAAGATTATTACCTAAAACATATTCATTCATATAAGGGTCAAATCCACCTAATTTTTGGGTATCAAAATCTGAAATAAATAAATCTCTAAACCAAGAACGCATACCTGTTTCTGATATAACAGTTAATTGTTCGCTTTGAGCAGAGCTGCCTTTTAATCTAATTACCGCACCTCTTTTAGCATCTGTGAAAAATTTATCAGGGCCAAACTTTGCAAAACTTTCAGGATTATTGCTAATGCCAAAATCTTCGGTTCTAGCTATTTGTGTACCTAATACACTTGGAACTGAACTTAATAACTGACTACCTGCAGCGTCACTTAATAAATCTTTACCCGCTAAAACATACGATATTTTATCTTCTTGAAGAACTAAAACATCTGTTTCTCTTCCATCTAATTTTTGTATCACTCCAAATGAATCTTCAAGTTGTTTAAAGTTTAACAACCCAAGATTAAACTCATTAAGTTTATTTACATTGCTTTCATCATTATATATTCCACTATAGGTTATATCTGCAAATCTATGAGCTTCTTTATAATCTTGTTCAGCTACAGCCGTCACTCGATTTCCTGAAGCTAAATTTTTACCTTTAATTGAATCTCTAATTTTATAACTTTCTACTCCATTTCCAAAAGACCAACAGTTACTTATATCAGTATTAATTATAGCCGGAAGTGAAGCAGTTTGGTTTTGGTCACCATCTTTAGTTCCTGACAAATGAAAACCATTTACGATGTCATAATTAGTTTCAGTTTCATAAAATAATTCAGGATTAGTTTCAGTTGGCATAGTTTCAAAAACTATATCATCATCTGACTTAAATATTTGTATATGTGTTCTAATTGAACTCCTACGTTTTGCTCTTGAGAGTACACCTCCGCAACGTTTAGTTCCACTTAACAATAAAAAGGTTTCTCCCGTAGTTGTGTTTTTTCCAAATTGATAATAATTAATAGAAAAAGCTTCAGGCACATCTGACCTAGAAGGATTATTTGGCCCTGATACCATTGATGTAAGATAAATATTTTGTGGGGCAGGAGCACCATCTCCACCTTCCCAAGCTCCATCATTAATATATTGAGCTATTTGGTCTCCATTCCACCAATCTTGAAAACTAGCATATGTTTGGGATGAAGTTAAATCTAAGTCTAAAGTATATATTCTTCTTTCACAGCTTCCATTACCTTTACCCGGGCCACGTCTTTGAAATTTTATGTTTATTAATATATTACTGCCTTCAGGTATTTCTACATCTGTTTGTACACCGTTTACTTCTCTTGAAACAGTATATAATTGTAAAGGATACCTACCGGCACTATTTTCATCTGTTGTTTTCTCACGATAATCTACTTGATTATCAATATCAGATTCTGCTCTAAAATCCGTGGCTTTTATTTGCATATATACTCCCGCAGGAATATTTATAAAGTAATCATCTTTAGTGGGGTCGCTTTGTAACGGGTTTCGTATTTCTAAAAAGTTTTTAGATTCAGTTGTTTTATCTAGTACCGTAGCATATGAACAATTTAAAGCCGGCCCAATACTATCTCTTTTAACAATTAATCTGTCTCCTTTTTCTACTTTTTGTGCATTTTCCCCTTGCAGTAAAAAAAAAGTATTGTTCCCTTGTGGGTCTTTATAATATTGACGAGTGTATATTGTTTCATATAAATCTGCATCAGGTTTATAAACAAACTTGTATGTTTTAGCCCAACTCGGTGGTTTCTGTGTAGTAGGAATAGTTACCTGTATAGTGTTTCGAGTATCACATAAACTACATCCAAAATGCACTCCATTACGAGCACTTACTAGTGTGCTTGTGGCTCTTTTATATTCATCCATATATACTATTCCTACCTCATAATCTCTGTTACTGTGTAAACTTGTTGGATTTGCTATCTCTTGAAACTCCGCATCGACAAAACTAATACTATAAGATTCATAAACGTTTTGTAATGGTGCGGGAAAAGGAGTTGTTACGGCTGCTGTATCTACAAGATTAATTACAGGAATTTGGAAACTTATTTTGTTAGGAGTAGCTGAATTTGTACTTATACTAATTGGTTGCCCTGCATTAGAAATACCTGAAGCATACTTATGCAAATCACCACTTAAACTACCTGAACTCCAAGGAAAAGTAGATGCTATAGAGCAGTTAAATATATCTGTCCATGTACCACCCGCACAAGATGTCTCACCGCCACTAGAATCAAACACAGGCTTTATATTGTTTATTTTACCAACTGCTTCACCAAACTCCGGACTAGTACCTAACTCAAAAGCATTAGCATAGTCAGTAGATAAAATAAAACTAAATGTTACACTTGTAACTAGTGTTTGTGTAGTTGGAAATGGAGCAGTTCCTGAAAAAGAATCACCTGCAAAACTTAATACTATAGTTATAGCTGAACCGGCCTTTAACTCAGCCGTTCCAAAATCTATTTCAAATATTGAGTCTTTTACTAAACCTACAGAACCAAAACTATAAGTACCGTCTGATAAAGTTGTATCAAGAGTAGTCAAACCAATTAAATCTGATTTTCCTTCAACAAAATAATCTAACTGAATTTCCGCACCTGTACTATCGACTAAATCATAACCCTCTTTATAGTTACCATACATGAGTCTGTTACCCATCAATGTCTGAGCTTTTGCAAACCTAGGAACATTGTCATATAATCTTAAAAGCTCACCTTCTGATAATATTGTAAATATTTTACTGTTGTCAAATGTGATTGTAAAATTTGTGTCATCTATTAAGGCTAGTTCTTCTTTGTCATATTTATCTATTACTTTAATAATGTTTGAAGCTGATTCTTTAAATAATATTTCAAAACCTACAACCAACTTACTACCGGTGTTTATCGTTACATTGACTGCATTATAAACATTAACCATTCCTTCATTTAAAAAACTTGACGAATCAAAGTCATATGATTTTGGAGCAAATGCCGCATCAGACCATTGGCTTGTTGCTGAAAACTCTCCATCTGCATATTTATATCTATATGCAAAACATATAAATCTTTCTTCTAAAAAGTTTTCTTCATCAGCTATATTATATGGTGCTATTAAAGGTGCATCACGAGGTGGTTTTTTTATTACTAAAATTGCTTCATTAGTAAATTGGTCTATATTGGTTATTGGTATAGCGTAATTTCTAGTAACATTTATAAACCTTGGCTCATTATAATTATCTGTCCAAAAAAGTAAATCTTCTACTTTGTTTACTCCTGTAATAATATACGTTGGGTTAAAGTTTAATGTAGTATTTACACCATTACCATCGTCTATACTTACTAAATGATTAGTAATAATTTCTGTTATAGTGTTATATGATACTACTAAATCAAGCTTTCCTGTTGCTCCTGCGGAGGTAAAATTAGGGTCATGTATAAACCAATATATAGTTTCATTAGAGCCATCTTCAAATGCCCCTATACACCTTGCGTCAGAACTTAAATCATAAGTGTTTGTGCCTTGGGTATATTGCGGAGTAGCTAATAAAAGATTTCCTTTTGAGTTTTCTACCGAACCAATTTCAGTTGTTTCTGTAGAACCCAACCTAACATTCATAGCATCGATATATTCCCCATTAGGAACTAGGCGTTCATCCACGCCTTTGTTCATTCGTCCTGCTATAAAATTTCTTTGTAAATTAGCCATATTACTTTATCCATTTTGCTTCACCTCTAAGATTCATTAACAGTCTGCCCGGATGTAAATTGCTCATCCTAATCTTTGCGTTTCTTAATAAAGCTGATTTATTTTTTTGAGCTCTTTTAACTACAAATTCTTGCACTCCTAGTTTAGCGTTTAGAATAGCGTATTGTATATAGGCATATACATATTCTTCAAATAGTTTATTTACACTTATCTCGTCATTATCTCCACCCTCCATACCGTCTGAAACATACTCTAAAATACATAATTGATTAGCCATATCTGAACTAAAATTAATTACTCCATTTTTTTTATCAATTCTAAATGTGGGATTTACATTAGCTGTCTCTGTATTTAAACCATATCTAGCTCCTATTCTATATTCAAAATACCACTTGCCATCAATTAACCAACCTTCTTGGCCGTCCATAAAACTTTTATTGTTTAAATACATAGTTTTATTTTGACCCGCTAATCTTTTTACATCTATTGTAGAGTTTTCAGGTTTTAATATATTTCCGTCTTGGTCAAACAAGATAGCACAATCATTATCTTGCAAATAAGCATTACTATAATTAGTTTGAATATTTTCCGTCAATGGCCTTAGTTGTCCATCGTTATCATATAATGATATTCTTACCCAATTAACATAATCAGGGGGTAAAACAAATCTTAATGTATCACATACACTAAGCTCTAATATTTTTATTTCTTTGAAAGCATCGTAATTTAATTCTTGTATTGCACGTTTTGCATGAAATAAAATTTTATACCTCTCAGTATTATTAACCATACTGTGATTGCCGTCATACATTAACAAGAAATTATTTATTATTTCAGCTAATGAAACATACTGATAAGAACCCCAATTTGCATTAGTAGGTTGATTACCGTCATTTTCGTAGTATTGATATTCGTTTAAATATGCCATTATCTTTCAGTTTGGTTATCCATGTTTTCTTCGCTTTCTGCGTATTGTGCTATTTGAATCTCTCTTATTGACATTCCTGAATAGCTTAATATTTTTGTTACTAAATCAGGCTCATAATCTTCGGGTAATTCAAAATCTTGATAGTTTGCAGCACCTTCGTTAAATACAGGTTCATTACCTGTAATTGTAGCAAATGTCCATTGTGGGTCTGCAGGGTATCTTATATACTGAGCAAACACTTGGCCCGGTTGATTAATAGTAACGGGATACAAAGATATTAAACTTCCTTGAGTAGTATATGCAGGATATAAAGCTGTAGGTGAAGTCAACATATTAACACTTGAGTTTATTAACATATTAATTTTACTCTGACTAACTTTTTCTGCTTCAGCACTTATAACATTATTATAAATAACATAGTCTTCTATTGTACCCATAACATTTGCACTTAATGACAAAACTGATGTACTGTCAACTGCTGTTACATAAGCATAAATTGGGTTTGCACTATTAATATTTACTACTAAACTCCCCACAGGTATTGAAGTGCTTGTAAAGTTTTGAGTATTATCTACTAATTTATAATCTGTATTACCTGTTGTGGTGCTAGAAACTAACTGATTGTTGTAACATAGAACTTTATTAATTAAATAGTAATCACTTCCTGTAGTTAATTCTGAAGGCATTTGGTAAATATTACTAATAACATTGTTGCCTGCACCATCTTGTTGAAGTGTTAAAGGCGATAAAACAGAAAATAAATCTATAACCTCTACTATACCTTTAGTAATATTAGCATATCCTGTACCTGACTGTCTCGCAGTTTCTTTATTTATTTGATAGTTGTATTGATAAAAAATATCTTCAAACAAGTCTAATTGAGCTTGTTTAGCAAATAAATTAAAGTCTTGAGGAGATACATAGCCGTAATTATTTTTATTGAGTACACTTAATACAGTTTCCCTTACACTATTTATCATATAAATACTTTTTTACAAAGATAACAAAAAAAAAGAGGGCATTATTTTTTTGCCCTCTTCCCAAACAATCAAAAAACAAAAAGGATTTATGATAAATCCACACTTAAAATTTGTACATCCGGTGGAACAATTTCTACTTCAACAGGAATTGCAGGAGCTCCTTGCTCTGCTTTTACCATTGCTAGTTGAACCGCTTTCTTTACATACTCATTAGCAGCACTATCTGTAGTTGTTACTAATGTACAAGTATTGTTACTTAATGTATTTAAAGAAATAACTGTAGACAAATCGCCTGTTCTTTTTACCATCACCATATCGCTTGAGCTTATATATTGATTTGAGGTTGCTTTACCTTCAACAAGCTTATATGCCTCACTTACGGACATTATATTTTCTGTTAATTCTAATCTGAATTTACTTTTTATATGCTTAACTTTTGCATCTGTATCAGGAGAAGCTGTGGTGTTGATTACCCAATCACCTGCTGAAACGCCTGAACTAAAATCGGCTGAACTGTCAAACAATTCATTTGCCGGTACTGAAACCTCATAATCTTCATTAGATGCACTAAAAATGTCAGTATCTAATGATAATACAGTTTCTGAATCAATTGCTGTTACTAAAGCTGTATCTCCGTTTGTAACATCTTTTACTGTATCTCCAACCGCTACTAAGTCTGTAATAAATGTAGCACCGGAGTCTGTTAGTTTATTGGCTGTGTAACTTGTTGCAGTTCCTGAAGCCACTAACGTTGTTGTTCCTGATATACCTGTTTCTTTGGCTACAGGAATAGAAATAAGTTTTGCCATGTGTATAAAATTTTTATTGTTAAAATACAAAGATAACAAAAAAAAAGAGACTGCTTTTTAAGACAGCCCCTTTAAACCACTATATATTAGTATGTTTAATCTAATTTATTTTCTAGCATTTTTAATGCCTGTATTCCCTCATCTGATTGTAAATACAGAGCCACCATTTCAAGTGGTTTTTCACCTTGAGGAACAACTAACATTCGTTTTTTATTACTCTTGGTATTATAATAAACATCTTTATTTCTTAAGACTAATAATTTATTATCAAAAAATGTTTGAATTTTAGATTGTAGTTTTACCATTGGGTCATCTACAAGATTTAAAAACCCTTGAGGGTCTCTCCTAGCATAAACAAGCAAATCTCTCTTAATTTCTTTTGTAGAAATTTTAGATATATCCCCAAATAAAACCCTGCCGATTTCTAAAACTTGGTCTAAACTCATTTGCCTTGCTGTTATTAAAGCATCTACTTCTGAGTTTAATACTTCGATTTCTACCTCAGCATCTCTTTCAGTATTTATTTCCTCAAAAACAGTACCCCCATTAGCCTTGTTTTGAGGATGTAAGGATAAAAACTTTTGCAATACCTGATTAGTTCTTGATACTCTTAAAAACCCATCTTCAAATACAACAGGTTCTAAAATAGCATTTCCATCTTGTTCATCTTCAAATGGAGACTTTTGGTTTCTTGCATACCTTAACGGTCTGTTAATACCTTGTTCTTCATCCCAATGTAATAATGAAAATCTACGTGAATTTCGTGATGCAATTGTATATGATAAAGGAGTTGCATCTTGACATAGCTTGTACGCTTTTGCCTTAATCTCCTGTGTTTTTATATTTTTCATTTCAATAAAATTTAATTTAATTTAAAAAAAAGGGAGGAGAAAACTCCTCCCTAATAATTACTCTTCTATTTTTTAGTTCTTGAAGATAAAGAAGTTGTTTGCACCTAATGTACATACTGCTCTTTCAGAAAGGAAGTGTACTTCCATAACGTCTTTTCCTGAAGTCATAGCTCCGCCTGCAGAACCTGTAATCCAAGATTTATAACGTCTGTCTTCTGATTGAGAAGCTCTATATCTAACGTGCAAGTAAGGTCTCTTAGCGTTTTTACCAAGTATTTGGTCATAAACTGTAGTAGAACCTGCCGGAACTAATAGTCCGTTTACTGCTCCACCTACTATGTTACCTCTCATTGTTGGGTCATTTAAGTATTTCCAATCTGACTTGTAGAAATCATAACCTCTTCTAAATCCTTGGAATCCAAGGTTAAGAGCCATTTCTTCATCATTATCGAATAAACCAAATGAAGCTGCATTTGATGCACCACCGGCATTATAACCGTTTAATGCTGCAAGCATATCATCAATGTCGAATCCAAAGTTTCTATTAACGAAAATTACATTTTCTTCAATAGCTCCTTGGTTATCTAGTCTTTGAATAATGCTGTCAAACTCAGCTAATGTTGATGGGTTACCACCATCCCAAATGTTACCTCTTTCCTCTACAACGTAGAAGATACCTTCTGAACCTTTGTTACCGTAGTTAGGGTTTAATGCTGCGTTAGCTGCACCTGAACCTGCTACTGCCGGAACTGCTTCAATCATTGAAGTTTCAATGTAATCATCGAATCTCAATCTAGTCTCGTGCTGAGACTTTAGATACCATAGATAACCTGTAGCTCCATCTTCTGTTTGGATTTCTACCCAACCGATTTGAGCCATATCAGAACCATTCACCGCATATTTATCTTTTAAGATAATAGGTGAATTACTGAAGAATACATCGTCTGATTCTAATGAACCATCCATTGCATCACTTCCTTTTTTAAATTCTGAACCATAAATAAATACAGAAACGCTTCCTGCGTATGCCGCTTGACCTGCTGCTTCATAATATGCAACATCAAAAGTTCCTGCCGCTGTATCTACTGCCGTAATAATTGCTTTATTACTTAAATTTGAACCTGCTGTGTTGTCGGTAAACATTACTGTTTGACCTTTTCTCACAGCTATTCCGCCACTACCCGGTACTAATGTATCATTAACAGTTGCTGTTGCAGTATCACCTGCGTTAGCACTTACTAATGCAACATTTGTATATTTAGTGTGTAACCTTCCTTGTTCCGCCCATTTAATAAGGTCAGAATTAGAAGGCATTTCCGCACCCACCATTCTTAAGAATGATGCAATAGTACGGTTTCCATATCTTTCAAATTCTTTTTCATACGTATCAGGTAAATACTGATTTGTAAAATCAAAATCTGTGATATAGTTGGTTGATAATGCAACCTGCTCTGCACTAGGTTGTAGTGCAAAAGTAGGACTTGCTTTTACTGAACCTGCCATAATTTTTAAATTTTTAAAATGTTAAACTTCTATTTACGTTTTATACTCTTGATTTTTAAACCACGACCTGAATCAGGGTTTAAAACTCGTACCTTGATGCCATCCCCTTTAGATTTAACCTGTGGTGTCTGTCGAATAGACATATTAACATTTTTAGTCTTTTTGACCACATCCTCAGTTGCATCCGATTTACCTTGTTCATAAAAGAACGAAGCAAACCTTTCGGGATTCATCGCAATAGCTAGAGCTCTATGATAGCCCGTTGCGTCAGTCATTAATCCATTCTCGTCCATAAACTTACTTAAAAAAGCAGTTACATTGGACTGAGCCTTTTTTAATTCCTGTGCGTCACCGGGAGCATAAGTGATTTTATTTTCACCTAACGTAAACTCAAAACCTTTGAACTCACTACTAAAAACTTCATCTGTCTTTTGGGTAAACCATTCAGACTTTTTCTTAGCTTCCTCTTCATAGGACTTTGCACTATTAACATATTGCTTATATGCCTCTAAATTCTGTGCATCTTGTTCAGAGATAACAGGCCCGCTTGACTCAAGAGGCTTGTGATACATCTCCTTTTGCTGCTCAAAATAATCTTTGGCTTTAGCAATAATTTTTTTCTTTGCTAGTTTCTTCTTTTTTATCTCTTTAGGCTCATCTACCTCTTCATCATAATCAAAATCTTCTAACAGAACATCAACATCTTCAACGTCTATAGCCTCTTTTGTGTCGAGATAAAACTTCTCTAGCAATATATCTTCGGGTAGTGAATTAAAATCTTCGTTTAACTTAACGTAATCTTCAAACCCACGCCCTGTTTTTTCTTTATATTTTAAGTATGCTGCAACATCTTCAGGCATTTCCACCTGTGATTCTCTTTCAGCAGTCAAATCATCTAATGATTTGATTTCCTTGCCATACCGTTTTTCAATATAAGAAAGAACTTCACTTTCTTCTAATTCTTTAGGTTGCTCCTCCGCCTTTGCAGGCTCTTCGGTTTTTTCTTCAACCTCTTTCTTTTCTACCACTTCTTGCTCAGGTTGTTCCTGAACTTCTTGTTTGTCTTTTTTTTCAAGTAGTTCTTGCTCTACTTCTTGTTTAGACTTTTGTTCAACTGAACCCAAGTCTCTTACTTTAAAGTTTCCTTTTAATTCCATAATTAATTAAATTTAATTTTAAACAAAGTTAATAATAAAATAAATACGTGATTTAGGCTATCTTGGCTCAAATTCCGCTAAATCAAAGCCATCTAATGAATCTTCGTTAGATTCAAACCTTTGAGGAGGTAAATTGTTTTTTCTTTGATTAATCAACCTTGATTGTTCTTGGTTTTGTTGACTAATACGTTCTGCTTTAGATTTTTCTCTTTGCATCTCTCTCATCGCTAATGATTGTTCGCTAACATTTCTAAGAGATTGGTTGTAACCAAATTCCTCTCTCATCAACTGACTTTTCAATTGAGCTTCCATTTTCATCTTTTCAATTTCAAAAGCAATTTCGGCCTGTTTAATCTGCATTTTTTGTTGGCCTTCAGCTTGCATTTTTTGCATAGCAGCCTGAGCTTGCATTTGTTGTACTTGAGCAGCTTGTTGTGCTTTTTGTTGTTGTTGTTGCATTGCAAACTTTTCTTCTCTATCTTGCTTTGCCTGTCTTTTAACCTTTAATAATTGATTTGCAAGTTTAATATTTTTTAACTCTCTTATATCAATAGCATCTTCAAGGTTAATATCTCCTTTTTGTAAAGCCATTTGAATATTGTCTTCAAGTTGTTTCTTTTGTTCTTCGTCAGGAGCAACCTCTATAAAAATTCCAAAATCATATATATATAAATCTTTTATTTCACCTAATATTGAAACATTGTATTTTCCAATTTGATTTATAAATTCTTCTTTAAAATCAGAATATTCTAATATATCGGCAGTTCTTATTGCCAAAGCTTCTGATAATTTTCTATAAATATAAAGTGACCCGTTTAATATATGGCGAGTAGCTGTGTTTGAACTTAAAGCTGCAAGTTTCTGAACACCAACGAGTGCATCAGGGTGAGGACTTGAGGCATCTCTTGCTTCGTTTAATCCTGTTACTTGACGAATCATACCAAGATAATGATTGTAATTAGTAATTAACATTTGGGTTTTCGATGCTCCTGAATTAGATGTTAATTGTTGTATAGGTATTTTAGCGTGGTTATATTCACCATCTTGAGTAAAACTTCTACCTACAACACTACCTGTTTGAAAATATAAACGTAAAGCATCTTCAGGATTATAAGCATTTCCTGTACCCAAATCAACTTCATTTAAACCATCTGCATCAATATAAACTCCATCAGGAACTACCCTAGCGATAACTTGTTGTAATTTTAAATGAGTTATTTGTATTAAATCTGCAAAAGGAATCATTCTACGAACTAAAGATTCAATATTACCTTTATACATTCTCGGAGCAACCGCTATATAATTAGGCATTGCGTGTTGACTAGCAGATTTTGGACGAACCATGTTTTCTGCTTTTTCCCATTTTAATAAAATGTTTGTACCCATAACCAAAACTCCCTCATACCAAACATCTATAGATTTTTGTATTTTTTCAAAACTACCTTCTTCTTGTAACTCTACAGGTGGATTAAATTGGTCGTCTTTCTCAATCATTTTATTTCCACCACTCTTTAATCTTTTCTTTTTGTAAACTATGTTTTCTGTAGTTTTATAATTAAAATACATTAAAGTACAAGTGTCTCTATAAAATATATCATTCTCATAAAATTGAGCAGTATTAAAATAATCATACCAACTTTGCCCATACTTAGATATTTCTTCTAAATCTGAATTACTTAAATCAGGGTCAATTTTTTTAAGTTCTATAATAGGAACTGTTTTAATTTCACCCCAATAAAAACAATCTTTAAAATGTGGGTCTTCCGTATAAGAGTACACAACATTTGCAGGGTCTACATAATTAATTTTGACACCATCTCCTTTTAAAAACTCGTGTTTCGCTACTGCTATTCCTAATGTAGTTAAATCTAAATCAAATCTTTTTCTTAAATCAATATATTGATTTTCTTCAAATAAAGTATTAATCGCTTCTTCACAAGCAATTTCTATCGCAGGTTTATAATTTAACTGCATATATAAAGACATTTCTTGGTCATTAGAAGGTAAATCGTCAGGCTCAACTGTAAAAGGATTTACATTGGCATTTTTTTGTACTTTAAGTAAAATATCTTTTCCTGCTACTTGAGCCTCTATCATATCTTGATATTTACTTCTTTTTGATTGAGACATTGCATCTTGAGCATATGCTTTTACGTCAAACAACCTGTCAGCCATACCATTTACTACAATATCTACAAACTTTGGAATAATAGGAACAATAGACCAATCTAAGTTAAGATAACTTAAATCACCATCTACTGCTAATTCATTTTTATATTTTTTAATTGATTGCTCACCACGGGCATATAAACGCAAACGCATAAACTCACGCCATTGATTATAATATCGACAGCCTGTGCCATCTTTTTTAAACCACTCATATTGAATAGCTTGACCTATTTGTAATCCAAATTCATCTGTGGCTTTTTCTGCGTCAGAAACAAATTGACTAGGGAAACCTGCAGATGTTATATTTACCTTAACATCTTTCATTTATTTAATAATTCACTCAATGTTCCTTTATTCGTATATCTTGCAAAGTTAATGCTTATTTTTGACTCTTTTCTTTGCGGTGTGTACAAATGCTTTTGGTTAGCCATAATTGCTAATCCCGAACTAATAGTAGCATCAAACTTTGTACGATTTGAAATATCAAATCTAGCCCAATCTTCTAATGTTCTAGTAAATGGCATATAACCCATTATTCCGTTTTCTCTGTACTCACCTTGCAAATCAATACCTATATGTTTTTCAATATAAGATTCAATTGCCGAAGCATGAGCTTGTTTAACATCTTCGCTTGAATTAGGAATACCTCCTAATTCTTTTTCAGTTTTAGAAAGTTTATTATAAACTTTATCAGGTCTATTCATACAGAATCCCCTGTAACCTCTGTTTTTAAAATGATATAGCAAACGGGGTTTATTATTTTCTACCAAAATAGGCATACCATAAAAAACACAAGCCATTAAAACTTCTTCAAAAAATATTTCTGCTGTCTGAGGACGAGCAACATATTCTAAAAAAAATTCATTTGATGGAGCTTCTTCCATATTAAACTTTGTCAAACCATGCAATGCACCATTTGAACCTCCTCCACCTACGACTCCTGATATATCATATGAATCACATCCAAATGAACCAATATGCTCATTTGCAGGATGTTTAATTCCGTTCTTCAAAAATACACAATTTTGAAGAGATTTTTTTGGAGTCCATGATACCATAAAACGTCCATTTCTATCCGGTCTCCAAATTACTTTTGTATCTTTCACTCCATTTTCCCAATAAAAAGTACCTTGTGTTAAATGATGCTCTTTAATTAAACTGTCATTGTAATCAATTTGTTGATATATTTTAGTTAAATTAAAAATTGATTGTTTACTTTCATCTCTAAAAGCGTGTGATTCTGTTCTAGGAAATTGTCTATAATATTCATTCAGAGCATCCGCATCTTTTTTTAATGAGTCTACTTCGTTAGACCAATAGTCTATAGCTCCCACTCCTATCATTTCATTGTCTATTCCTAAAACAGGTTTGTCGGGGGTATTTAAAACAGGCATTCCGTATCTATCTATAAACCCTTCCATATTCCATTCCATAGGAATAAATAAAGAATATAAACCTGATTTTGTTTGTCCATTAAAGTTCCTAGTTGAAATACATGAATCTTCATATAATTTTTTAAAACTATCTCCACCTTTATCTAACGCATTTGATGTTGAGCCCATCATACATTTCCCTATAACTTTACTTCCTAGTCTTAAACAGGTTTTTGTGACTCTCCAATTATTTAAAATATTGTTAGGTTTTAACCATTTGCCGGATTCATCATGAACTAAAAGTAAAAGCTTTTCACCATCATAAGAGTTATCATCTGTATTTTTCCAATCTATAGTTGTATCAAGACCTGTTAAATCTTCATCTTCTATAGTGTACATATTTTTTTTAGTTATTTTAGATGCCGGTACTCTAAATGCCAATTCTGTTTTTGGTTTATCCATACCATCTTGAATTGGTTTAAAAAAGAAAGGTAAATTAGTTCCTATTGGAACAACTTTATCTGTAAACATTTTTTTTGCATCAGAACCTGTTTTAGATAAAATACCTACTCGTGAATCTTTAGCTAGTGTAGCGGTATTAATACATTCTGAAGAACCCATAAAAGAAAAACCGGAACGCCTTATCTTCAGATAACACATACCAAAGCTTCTTTTATCTGCTCTACAAGCTTCCCAAAAAATAAAAAACAATCTATTGGCTTCTCGATAATCAGGTGAACCAACATCTATTTTAGTCCATTGTAAATACATATAATGAGCACCTGTAATATATGTAGGTGTTCCATTATTCATAAACCACAGTCCTTGCTCCCGTCTATCAAATTCACTTTCTATATAATCAATCCATTGATTTTTAAAGATAGATGGTTTCTCATTCCATTGAAAAATACTTATAATTTTAGATAAAGGTTTAGGATAGTTTAATTTTTCCCAATATTGTCTTTCTTTTTTTTCGTGTCTTTGAAGACACTTTTTAGGAGTTTTAGGTAATGCTATTTTTAAACCTTGTATCGAAATAATATCACCAATTTCACCGGAACGAGATATAACAATAAAATCATATTTATCATTGTATCCGTACAACCAAGATTTGTTTCGGTTTTTATTGCTTAATACGTTTTTAGGAACAACACCTGTAAGTATTCTATATATATTATTTTGACCTTCTTTCTGCAAAACCTTGTTTATTATCTGTTACACTAACACCTTTTTCTGATGTTACAATATTTTCTCTTTCAACTTCTATTCTATTTAAAATTTCAAATGCGTCAAATATTGCTAGTTTTTTAGTAGCTGCAGCATTCTTTAATCTATCCGCAGCTAAATCATCTTGAGGGTCAGGTTTGATAATATCTTCTTTTGCAACTTTTATAAGCTGTCTAACTGCTTTTTCTCCTGCCTCAATTATTTTTAATTTGATTTCTTTATTTGTCATAAAATTAAAACAATATTATTAGTAAACATTCTATATAACTTTTCCCCATCTACATAAAATTCATATTGGCTTTCCGGAGTAAATATTACTTTATCCCCTTCTTTTGCTCCTAACTTTTCTAATTGTGTGTTGGAATATTTCAATATACCATGTAAAGGTTCTTCTAATTCATTTTTTGCTAAATAAGAATCTTTACTTAATATAGGTTTTACAAAACAATATTTATCATGAGTTCTCCACTCATTATGATGTTTGTATAAAAAAAATTGGTCGTAATCAATTAAAAATATATCATCTTTAAAAAAACTTTTACCACTTTGTTCTCTACCTTTCATATCATAATAATATTTAAAAACATTATGATGAACTAAAAGAATATCACCTTTTACAATATCTCCGGAATAACCTAGGGGTGTAGATAATACAATAGCTTGTCTATTAGAAGCTTTATGGTCTTCTTTAGAAGTAGAAGTTATTAATTCAACATTACCTAATTGCTTAGTGTTATTATACCTTTTATTATCTACAGCTTTGACTATAAATTGATAAGGTGATTTCATATGTAATGTTGTTTAAAAACTTATATTATATTCAATAGCAATGGGCATTGTAGCGGAAAAAGATTTCCACAACAATATTTCATCTTCCTTATTGTGAATATAAATAGAATATGTAGAATCGGAGGGATTAAACTTAATCAAATGAATTTCAAAGTTTGCATTCAATACTTCTTGCCCTACTAAGTAGTGCATTGCTCCTGATTTATAATCAGGGCCAATAGAAAGTTTTCTAATAATCATTTAATTAAAATGTGTTTCCGGCTTTTAAAACTCTATAAAGAATATTAAACCTCATAGTACCATCTCCTTGTGTAGGATTAGCGGCTGTTTCTAATGTTACAGCAGTATCTGTAGGTAATATTCTTGTTCCACCAATGTATCCCATTTTACTTACTACATCGCTTGCTGCGTTTGTTTCGCTTCCACTCAGAGCACCAAAAACAATTGAGCCCATCTTAATTTCTAGGTCATTACCAAAATTATAAGCAGTTGTATCAAAATCTGAAAAAACTGCAATACTTAATATATCAATTATTTTGTCTGTGCCCGGTGCAGCAATTAAATTCATAGGAACATTAGCAAGGTTAAGTAACTGAGCACTAGTCACAGTTACTTGAGAAACAGCAGAACCCTCTAACCCTAAAAATTTTTGAATTTGATTTACACTAACTGATTTAGTTGCTAAATCACTTTCTGCGTCTGTAAGCACCCAATAATCTGTTCCGACTACTGTGCCTATTGAAGGGTAGGATAATGTACTGCTAATTTTTGCCATCTATTCTTTTTTTTCTTTTTCTTTTTCTTTTTCAACTTCTTCTGCGGTTTTAACTTCACCTGTACCAATATTAATTACAGAGTTAGCACCGTATTTTTTCATTAAAACCTTCTCATATTCTGCAAAAGCTGTCTTAACTTGAGACATAGCTTCTTTAATAGAGTCTTGTTTTAACATAGTATCTGCTAATTCAACCTTTCCTTGGTTATATGCAGATGTCATATCTTGAACTTTTTTAAGTTCTTCTTTTGATAATTGTTTTGCCATTTTATTAAAATTTAAGTTATAAGTACAAATATACTAAAATAGATTTACTATGAGTCAGGTTGGTCACAAGAAGATACACTATCACTACAACTAGTACCTACAACTATTCCACTAGCACCTATTTGAATATAAAATCTTGCTCCTCCACCTGAGTACAAGAAATAATAACCTGCTGATGCAACAGTTGAACCGGTTGCCGTAGTATATACTGTGTCGTTATACGCAGGATAACCATTGTTTCCTCCACAACCTGATGTGTCAGCATAGAAATATTGTGTGTCAGCATCAGGTGGTATGTTAGCACTACCCGGACATATTGAACTAAAGTTTTGTTGACTAGAAGCAAGGAACGATGTTCTTGAACCTGAGCCTGTTCCCGGACTTGAAGTAATTGTTCTATCAACATTATTTTGTAATCCTGCTAAATAATTTATATTTTGATATGTTACTTGAACATACCAAGGGGCATTAAATGTTCCGGAGGTCACTTGGCCACCTGAAGCATTTCTCATAACAAAAGGCCTGTTCAATCTTGATGAAACATCCGAGCCTTCATTCCCCGGAGCATCCATAGTTCTTTGAGCTTGCCACAACCACGTTCCTGTTTTAGTAACAATGTTAGAATTTATTTTACCCCAAAAATCAAATGTATGATTTGTTCCAAACATTTGACAGTCTGAAGTGGGTGATGCTTGTTCACAAAATCCAAAATAAACAGCCCCCATATTTGGATTAGTACCTGCACTTTTCCATACAAGTATATCTTTTACAACAATAAGGGTGTTTGGCCCTTGAGCAGGAATAAGAACAAGACCATTACTAAACCAATTATAAAATCCGTTTTGTTGAATTTTTATAGTTTCTACTCTTTCATGTTCTACAAATTTTCCTCCACTTCCTGCAGCATAAGTATATTTAGGTTGGTTTTCAGAACCTGTCATTCCAAAAAATTCTCCACTACCATACGCATTTGCTAAAATATAAGAATTGTCTTTGTCAACAAAAAACTGTTGTTCATTTGCATTTAATCCTTGAGTGTTTATTGTTCCTACTACTTCAAAAGCTGAGGTAGGATTTATAGTTCTATAACCCACTCTTCTGTTTTGTGTATCTACAAATAATGTAGCTGTGCTACTACTTGTTGGGTCTCCTAATGTTATTGTGTTTGTTCCAAAAGTTATGTCACCATCTCCAATAGATGTACTGCCTGTAAATTTGGCAACCTTACCTGATGTACCGCTACCGCTTATAGTACCTCCACCACCACCTGAACCGTTAGATGCTGCCGTTATTCTACCTTGAGCATCAACTGTTAAGTTTGTATTTGTATAACTTCCTGCAGTAACTGAAGTGTTTGCGAGTTTTGCAGCAGTAACCCCATCATCTGCTAATTGGTCTGTGCCTACAGCTTGGTCTGTGATTTTAGGTGATGTAACTGCATCGTTTGCTATTTCGTCTTCAGTCACAGCATCATTAGCAATTTTATCTGTTGTTACACCATCGGTTGCAATTGATATTGTACCCGAAGATGTGATTGTTCCTCCCGTCAAACCACCTGATGTAGCTACGCTTGTAACTGTACCTGTATTAGATGTTTTACTATTAAATGTTGACCAATCTGTCGAGCTTAAAAATCCATCTGCACTAGCAGAGGATTGAGTAATAGCTATTGTACCTGTCGAGGTAATAGTACCCCCTGTTATTGGGCCTGTTGTAGCTATACTTGTAACTGTACCTGTGTTTGATGTTTTGTTATTGAATGTTGACCAATCAGTAGAACTCAAATATCCATCAGCACTTGCAGATGCTTGTGTGATGCCTATAGTTCCTGAAGCTGTGATAGTTCCACCTGTAATTGGCCCTGTCGTAGCAACACTTGTTACAGTACCATCACCCGAACCTTTATTGTTAAATGTAGTCCAATCAGTTGAGCTTAAATATCCATTGGCACTAGCTGAGGCTTGAGTTATACCAATAGTTCCGGTAGATGTAATTGTTCCTCCTGTAATAGGAGCAGTTGTTGCAACAGAAGTTACACCCTGTGCGTCACTTCCTGTTGATGCTGCTGTTATTCTTCCCTGTGCGTCAACAGTTATACTTGTATTAGTATATGAGCCTGCTGTTACTGCTGTGTCAGCTAATTTAGCGGCTGTTACTGCATCATCATTAATTTTTGCAGTAGTTACACCATCATCTGCAATAGAAATAGTACCTGTGGAAGTAATAGTTCCACCTGTTAATCCTCCTGAAGTAGCAACTGATGTTACACCTTGTGCATCAGTACCACTTGATGCAGCAGTAATTCTACCCTGTGCATCTACTGTAATACTTGTATTAGTGTATGAACCTGCTGTTACTGCAGTATCATCTAAAGATAATGTAATAGATTCATCTGTTGTATCTATAGTAGATGTTATTCCTGTACCTCCAACAATAGAAAGAGTTTCACCATTAGAAATTGTAAAAGAAGAAGCTCCTACAGAAGGTGCTACACCAAATCCTGACATTGAGCCTGTTCCTGCACCAATATCACTACGGACTTGAGCTGCAGTTCTTGTTTTAATTACTCCACTATCACTAGTTAAAAATACTGATGCTGCAGAACCCAATGCACTCAACGTAGCTAACGTTGTTCCATCACTACTAAATCCTATTCTTTTGTCTCCCCCTGTGGCTATTTCTAAATTATCTGCAGAAGAACTATATATACCTGTATTAGTATCTCCTGCTCCCATTCCGGTTCTCTTTCCAAAGTTAAGCCCCGGTTTACTTTCAGTACCCGGAGAAATTTGTAAATTAGATTCGTTACTAACCGCTTGACCTTCAAATTCAAAAACAGTTACTGAACCATCGGTTTGTATTTGAAGAGGATAACTTGTAGCTTCTTTAAAGAATGTACCTGTGGAAGATTCAAATATTCTTGCGTTTGTTAAAGTCGTAGTTGATGAGCTAAACTTAGCGTGTCTTCCTGCAGTTGCACCTGAAACTGTTACAGTACCTGTATTTGTGGTATATCCTGCATCATTATCAAAACCTGACACTCCAATATCAGCGGCTTCCATTTGATACTGATTGCCTCCACTATTTAAAACTATAAAACTATTTGCATCAGAAGCAGTTGTTGAGGATGATAATTCATTTAAATCTACATTTAAATTAAAAGAAGTTCCTGTTCCTCCTCCTGTTAAACCAACTTGTGTGTTTATTGTAATACTACCTGTTGTTACATCTTCCCAAGCTACACCTGAACCTGTTGATGTTAATACTTGACCATCTGAGCCTTGAGCTGTTGAAACTAAAAGATTAGTTAAATTAACAGTTCCATTTACATCTAAAGAATATGAAGGGCTAGTGTCATTTATGCCCACGTAGGCATTATTACTACCATCACCAACAGTAACGTTTGCAGCACCACCTTGAAGTCTCGAATAAAAATTAGTTGTATTATTTCCTAAGACCATGTAGCCTGTTGCCTCATCTGCATCAATAAATTCATCACCACCCACAACCATTAACACTCTATCTGCACTCGTTTCTGTTATATAGGTATTACTCATACCATCTAACCAAAACTTACGCCCTGCGGGTATATAAAAATCTGTTGAACCTACTACCCCTACATCACCACTTACGTTGAATCTGTGACTGCCACTTCCATATATTTGATATTCTGTGCCTGACGCAGCATAAAGAATCATGTCTTCACTTGCGTCTAATTGTAGGTAGGCGACTTGAGACATTCCTGCCCCTTCATCGTTATAAAAACTTACTGTACCTGTTCCTGCTGCAGTTTTTTTGAGTCTAAGTTCCGGGTTTGTACCATCTGATACAAACTTACCATCTGAATTAATGTCATCTGATGCTGAAACTTCTCCTGTAACATCTACGCTATCAAGGAATTTACTCATGTCGTATTAAATTTAAGCAACCTTGCTTACTAATACCCTTACGGCATTCGTTGCCAAAGCTGTTGTTGTTGATAAAGTTAATGCAGATGTAGACGTTCTTTGAACTTTTAAATATACCGTTTCATATGTTGAATTATCGAAACATTGTACGCTTACATCTCTTGTACCTAAATTATGTGTTACTGTATAAGATGCGGCTGAACCATTTCCAATATTTGCTGAAAAACTATTAGCTGAGCTAATACAACTTTCTACTTCTGAACAGAAATTGTCAATTTGAGATGAAGTTATAGATATACTTTGTTCACTCAATGCTGTTACAAATCCTTTTGCATCCACAGTTGCAGTTAAAGAATTAGCTGCACTACCATAAGTACCTGCTGTTACACCTGAATCATCGATTGTTACCCAACCACTTGCTGTTACACCAAAGTTTCCGCTATCAAATCCTGCCACACCTTTTTGTGTTCCACCGTCTGTACTTCCTGCACCCGCAATGTTTTCATCAGCTATAACAACTGTATAGTCTGAAGCTGATGGTGTTGAACTTGCAGCAATATTTGAATTTGCAAATATTAAATCACCAACCTCAACATCATCAGTAAAGAATGTTCCTTTTACAGTTACTACATAAAAGTCTCCTTGATTTAATTCAACGTTAGAACCACCTGTTAATGCAGGTGAGTTTGTGTTTGCGTTATATCCTCCTTGGAATGAACCTACTCCTGCGACTTGTTCTAAAACATATCCTTTAGAAGCAGCATCTGTAGAAGAACTTGGTGTTGCAGGTACTGTTACCTGTCCACCAAAACTAGATTGCCCTGTGCCTGAAACTGTTAAAACTCCTGTAAGAGAAACATCTGTTCCATCATCAGTAATTGTTGAATCTGTTAACTGTCCATTACTATCATCCCATTTTAAAACTTTATTGTTTGATAAATTTGAATGATTTTTTAATACAATAGTACCTGAAGAGGTAATTGTACCACCATCTATACCGCCACTAGTAGCTATACTTGTTACCGAACCTGTTGGTAATGTTCCTAAAGAACCATCACCTAAAACTACTTGTGAAGAAGTTCCTGCTCCCGTAATAGCTAATGTACCGGAAGATGTAATTGGCGAACCTGAGACACTAAATGCTGAAGGAACAGTCATCGCTACGCTTGTTACTGTACCACTTGGTATGGATGGGAATGCTGTTAAAGTACCATCTCCTGCAATATATTCCGAACTTGCACCATCAAATGTAAACGCTAATGTTCCTGATGTAGTAATAGGAGAACCTGAAATAGCTATTGCATCTCCATCGATAGAAGCTGCAACACTAGTTACTGTACCTCCTGTAGATGGAAGTTGAGAAATGTTGATATATTTTGCATTGTCGTCAGTAGCATCTGAAATTAATATTTTATCTGTACTAGCTGCCGAGCCTATACCTGTTCCGTCAGTTGCTGCTAGAATAACATTATCTGAACCGGCATAATCAACATCCAAAGTAACTGAACCTGAAGTTCCTCCTCCGGTTAAACCATCCCCTGCTATAACTGCAGAAATATCGCCTGTACCATCTAAAGCTATCCAACTACTACCATTGTAGTATTTAAAAACATTACTTGTTGAGTTATAAATAATTTGTCCTATAAACCCGGTAGGGTCAGAAGCTAGTTTTTGTAAACCGACATTTTGAATTTCGTTTTCGGTAAAATCAATCGGTACTAAATATTTTGCCATAATTTTCTAATTTAAAAAAGCTTTACCGGAAATACCGGGAGCTGTAAATGTTATTCTTACATCGTCTCTACTGTTGTTACCTGCTGCGTCAATATATTCGACTAAACCGAACAGTTGCTCATTAGCAGTATCTACAGTTGTAACTGAAGGGTAAGCGTCTAAACCGTGGTTGATTTGCCAAACAGTTTGTTGTGTTGGAAAGTCAACTATGACAGTATTAACACCTTCACCTTTATATGTTAGCAAAGATATAAAATAATCTTCATCTTTCTCTAAGCCTCCATTACTAGTAAGTCGAGTAACTCCTATTTCCCAAAAGTTTTGATTGGGATTAGCGAGCTGAGAAGCAGAGTTCCATTCCCATACTGCAAAAACAGATGGGTCTGTACATTTAGTTATTAAAACCTTTGAGCCTTTGTAAGGGTCATCATAAAGATTATAAACATCTTTTGGCCCAACCATATATCTGCTTAACACAAACTTTGGATGTGTATTAGCTGTGCCATCTTTTTCTTTTCCTATATCGGTAAAAGGTACATTATCTCCTACATTGTTTGTTAAAAAAGAAATGCTTGCAATTTTTCTAGTTTCTCCTGCTAAAATGTTTTGATATTCATATCTAAGAACTTGACCTTCAACTTTTCCTGCAATATTTATATATGCAGCAACAGAATCAGCAGTAAAGTTTTTAGTCGCAAATTTATTTAGCGAATCAGAACCAATCCACTTATCAGTTCCTACTACCGGACTAGCATTTGGATAACTTTTTATTTTTGCCATTTATTACTTTTTAATAGATTTCCCCTTTTCGTAAGACCTGCCTCCGAAATAAGCTGCGGTGATGGTAATAAGGAGCATTTTTAAAAGTTCCTTCCACTCATCATCTACTGCAAAGTTAATAAATCCTGAATCAATAAAGATAAGCAATACGGTTGACACAAATAAAAATATTAAAGTTAGTGGACGTACTGACTTGGAAAGTTTATTATCTGATGCCATATCAGCCTTCCACCTTTCTGTAACGTTTTGTTGTTGAGCTGCTTCAGCATCAATAAAGATTTGTGTCATCTCTTTTTCAAATGCTGCTTTTTCATCTTTAGTTCTAACAAACTTGTCAACGATTCCGCTTAATTTATCAGCTACACCGCCTGCAGCACCACCAAATATTTTAGCTAATATATCTTTCATAATTATAAATCTTTATATTCAAAAGTAGCATCAAAGCTAGGACAAAACTTAGATGAAAAATCTCTATGTCCATGAATTTTTGCTTTAGGAAAAATATTTTTTAATAAGTTTAGCAATAATAATAATGAATCTATTTGGTATCCTGTTCTATTATCTTCTGCTTGCATATCATTATCAACACCACCACAATAACATATACCTATGCTTGATTTGTTATGGCCTTTTACATGAGCCCCAATTTTTTCAAGTGGTCTTCCTATTTCTATTTGACCATCTCTTTTAATTACATAATGATAGCCTATACCTGACCATCCTCTCTCTTTATGCCAAGAGTCAATTCTTTCTGCATCTACGTGCATATCGGGAGGAGTAGCCGAACAATGAATTATTATTTTGTCTATATCTCTCATAATCTAATATTTAAGCCTACACTATTTTGATAAATTTCTGAATCCCAAAATTTAGTGTATTCTCCTTCTAAAAATATTCCAAGAGTTTTTGTTATTTTCCAACCAAATATCAATCCTGCTTGATAGTCTGACCATTGCTCACCTTCTAAATTATTATTATGACCACCTAATCCCCATGAGTTTCTATGAAGATAACTAAAGTCTTCATTACCTTTTAAATAATGGTGATATGGTAATATCCAATTTCCATATGCGTGCAACCAAAAGTTTTTTTTGTAGTGATAAAAGTCAAATCCAATAATAGGTGCGATTTCTGCAAAAGCATCTAGCTCATTCCATTTTTCTTGATTATATCTATTCATTAACTCACCAAAAACTCTATCTCTAAAATCTCGGTCACCATAAGCAACTATGTTTCCATCTGCATCTCTCCAAATCCAATCATAAAATACTTCACCTGTTTGAAAATCAGTATAAGAAGTAAAATGGTCAGTATATCCGTAGTCAAATCCAAGACTGTACCATGGATTTAATGGCACACCATCATCACTTAACTCATTTAACCATAACTCTATTGGATTATATCCATAAGCTTTTTGATGAGTTCTGTAAATTCCACCTATAGATAAACTTAGTTTATTGCCTATGGGTACTCTAAACCTTAATTCACCGCTTAAGTATTTAAAATCAATATTGCCTTCTGCTCTTTGCTCTACTTTAACAATGTGGTGTTTACCTGTATGTCTTATAAAAAATCTTGAATTTATAAATTCTTCCGACCTTTCTCTTTCCTTTTCTATATGTAATAAATATTCAAAACCTTTTACTGCAGCCGTTGGTGCAGATAAAGCTTTATTGTTTTCACTTCCATCGTAATATTGTTTTGCTTTTATTTCATAATCAAATCGAGCTAGCTTCCTAACACCTACTGCAATTCTGTAATCAAAAGGATGATAAACTGTTTCATCAATAACTTGTGGTACAGCATATAAATCGTCAGGATTTGTTCTAATAAAATAATCAGGATATGGAGTTTCATAAGAATTTTTCATATCACCTGCAACGTAAACTGTTGCATACTTAAATAAATCTTTATAAAGGTTTTTAAAAAACTGTGAGGATTTATATTTTTTTACAATTTTGTCTTCAGCTTTTTTATCAGCATCAATTACTTGAGCTGAAGCACTAAAACTAAATAACATTATAATAAAAAATATAGCTAAATACATTAAAGCTTTTAATGTAAATTTTTCTGTGGTTTCTTTTCTGTTCATATTAAAACTTGCTTTCTATAATTTCGTCAATCTTTTCTTCTAATAATTCTAAAGTATCTTCGGGTAATTTAAGAGTTATACCGCTTTCTACTCTTAGAACTTCTTCACCATTGTGATATAACACAATAGTAGGTAAGAATTTAATTTTTTCTTCATCAAAAACTTCCTTCTTTTCTATAATATTAAAAGTATAAATATTATGTTCTTTAAATTTTTTTAAGGATATTTCTGCTTCTTTAGTAAACGGTGCAGAAAATTGAACTACTGAAATGTCAGATTTAAAATCTTGAGCTAAGGTAACAATTGGAATTAGTAATGTGTATAACCATATTTTCATTTCTTTCTACTTATTTCGTAGAGTCTTTCATCCATCTTTTCTAATGAATTTTTTATTTCATTAACATCTTCTTTTACAGTCATCACATCAGACTCTATCTTTTCGATAGTTGACCTTACTAATTCGTCTTTATATTGAAATTCAATGGCATTTACTTCCGGTTTTGGAAGCTCCATTGCTGTTTGAATTTGAGCTTGTAGAGTATAATACATTCCAATAAGCGAAGCAAAACCTATAGCGGCAGCTACTATTTCTTTAATACTTAAAGTAAACTTACTATCCGGTGACAGGTTTTCTTTTTGGCTCATTATTTTTCTACATAAATATAATTAAACGTTATATTATCACTCCATGAGTTTGTTTGAGTATATTGCATTTCTATTAAATTTTACCACATAGCTATCGGCTTGACTGCTGCGTCAGTTCCGGTGCTATAAACTTTTATACATTGAACAGGTAATACAGAGCCAACAGCAACATTTTGAAATATCACATCGTTTTGTCCATATGTCTGAACTTTTACGTCTACAAATGATTTAGCTACATCCATAGTTCCTTCATTACTGCCTACATATACAAGTGCTCCTTCATCATACGCTAAACCTCCTAATATTTTGTCAGCAGAAAAGATTTGATACTCTTCTCCTGAAGCCATTATATCGTCAGCTAAACCTAATTGACAATCAGATTCTACACTAGAAACTGTTGTCATAGTTAAGTCAGTTAAGTTTAATACATAATCACCGACTTTTACAGGGTTTGCACTTGTAGCAAAACCATCTCCTAAGATTTTATAATCTTCAGGGGCACTTTGAAAAATATCTGCATCAATACTTAAGATAGTTGCAGTATCAATTGCTGTAACAATTGCATACGTATCAGGACTAGCTGTTGTATTAATAACTTGATTTTTTATTTTTACTATAGTAGGTGCTACAGTAAAGTCAACACTAAGGTCAACTAATTTGTCTGTAGTATCTGAACTTGTAGTGTCAGAAATAATTAATGATGAGTTTCCTTCATCATATAATTTATTAGCCACAGTTCTATCAGCAGAACCTGAGTATTGTACACATGAAGGATTCAGTATAGGAACTGTATCACTAGGGATAACAGGTATTGCTAATGCGGTGTTTACGGTATTTTTAATATAATGTGCCATTTCTTAATCTCTTTTATACGGGAAAACTCTGTTTAAGGTATCACGTCTTTCACTACATCCGCAATCGCCTTTTACTACTTTATCTACAACTCTATCTATCTTTAAAGTTTTAAAAGTAGCTTCAAGAGTGTCTCCTAATCCTTTATGTTCACTAAATTTTTTAATTTTCATCTTTACAAATACATTTTGCTACCGGACAATCTTTTACATCTACAATTAGTTTAGATATTAACCAATTCCATTTACAACAGAACTTGCACCAAACACCTTGCATCCAAAGTCCTAGCTTTACTAATAATTTTCCCATTACTTTCCGATGTTCTTAGAGTTAGACCCCAAGTGTTCTTCGTATTTCATGTGGTGGTCTCCACCATAAGCGTGACCATAGTCTTTTTTAGACATAGCTTTACTTTCATCTCTTCTGTCTTTTAGAGATTGTTTGTGTGGGCCTTTATGTTTTCCACCTAAAGACTCATCCAACCTAGCATTATAACCTTGTTTTTTCATAATTAATAGTTTATAAATGTTATTTTCTACCGGCAGCAGCTTTTCTAGCCATTCCTGCTTTTCCGTACTTCTTAACTCCTATTGAATAAGCTATTTTTCTAGCATCTTCCAAAGAGTGTCCGTCTTTTCTAAGCTTAGCTACTAATTTTGCAAATCTGCTCATAATAATTTTTATTTAGACAAAGATACTAATATTTTCCTTGTCTATTTTTAGGTGAACTCTTTGTGCTTCCACCCTTTCCGGCCCATAATTTTTTACAAGCCCAATATCTTGCTGTCAACTTGGATTTTGCAGTTGAACACTTGTGTCTTGCTCTAAAACTTTTACGTGCTGCAGAAGAATAGTTGTGACCATACCCTTTAGCACCAAAATGAATTAGTTTTTCACGTCCACCTTCGCAAGCTTTGACCATTTTTTTCTTACCTGCTCGGTCTGACCGTGTAACAACGTTACATTTCATTTTACTTTTGTCTGCCATGGTATAATTCTATGCGTTTCTAACTCTTGCAGCAGGTGTATTTGGAACAAATTGCGTTCTTCCACCACTTCTTTTCTTTTTCTTAGCTGTAGCTGCCCTTTGTGCTTTAGTAAGTTTTCTAGCTTTAGCTAATGGTAGGCATCTATCAGGGTTTTTTTTGTTTTTGCTTGTGCCACAAGCCCCAAGTATTGAACCATCCGTACCAATTCGTACCCATTTTTGGTCACGCCACTTCTTTAGTTCCCCCATTTACTTCTTTTTCATTTTTTTCATCATCCTCTCAATCTTTGCTGCCTGTTGTGCGTGCATTTTTGAAGCTCCTTTTAGTTGCTTTACCACTTCTTTCATTTGTTTTAGATTCATTTCTTACTTTTTTTAGCGTAATTAGGGTCTTTACAATATTTACTTGCAGCCATATTAGCATATGCTGAGGGGTATTTGTCAAAAGTACGTTTAGCCCAAGCAATGCCGGCTGCACAAATTTTATTTCCTTTCTTTTTCTTAGCCATTAGTAACCGTATGATTTTCTGTTTGGATTATTTTTCATACTTCCACCCATAAGTTTTGCAAATGTGTCGGCTTGAGCTTTTCCTACTGATGTGTATGGAAACTCTTTCTTCATTGGTTTACCTGTGTCAGGACATTTATATGATATTGTTGGCATAATTATTTCTTTTTTTGTTTCAATATTAAAAAATCAGCCTTAGTAATTTTATTATAAGGCTTTGCTTGTTTAGCAATCATTCTTTGCTTTCCACTTAATTTAGTTTTTCCGCCCATTTTAAGTATTATTATGTAAGTTATTACTTCTTGCTTTATCTGCTTTTTTCAACTCCTTTTTAGCTTTTTGTTTAGCTATAATTCCTTTAATAAACGTAGCAGGTTTTTTAACAACAGCTTCTTCTGTTTTTTCAATAATTTTATTGTTTCTATCTCTTCTGCATTTATCTAAAGCAGCAGTATAGTCAGCTAATTTTTCTTTGTCTTTTGGTTTTTCTCCTCCAAATTTAGCTTTGGTTTGTTTTGTACAACTCTGACTCATAATTATCGACCTTGGCCTCTATATTTTTTCTTATAACCCGTTTGTCCTCTCGAGGCGTTTTTAGAGTGAACACCGGGTCGTTTTTTTTTCTTAGGCTTTCTATAAACAAAAATTAATTTACGTGGCATTATCTGTTACTTGGGTTTTTATAATCCCCAAGAGTCCTAAGTGATTTAGGAATAGAAACACCTTTACGTTTATTAGCGTTTTCTGAAATTTTTTTCTTTAAAGAATTGTTCTCAGCGTATAAGCTTTTCATAATTGCTTTAAAATTATCAGAGCTATCTACTTTTTTATCATCCGCCATTTTTATACTTTTACACAAAGATACAACAAAAATTTAATGCAATTTGATTATTTAAAATATTGGAGAGTGGTTCGCTACTACATAAAAAGCAAACATGGTTTAACCCAAGCTGACCTAGATGTGTTATTGTTTTTGTATTCAGAAAAATATTTTGATAAAGATAAGTTTCAAGAGTTTAATGAACTACTTAGTTGGGATGTAAAAAGATTTGATAAATTATTAAAAGAAAAATGGATAGAAGTTTTCCGAAAAAGACAAGGGAAAAAAAAGGGGGTCTATAGTTTATCGTACAAAGCTATCAATGTAGTACGTGATATATATAAAAAACTAAACGGCAATGAGTTTCCTGAAAGTCCTAGCTCGAACCCTTTGTTTTTAAAACAAGTTTCTTATACTGATAAGGTTTATAGAAATTTTATAAAAGAATTGAATGCGTCTATAAAACGACAACAACATCCCTCTCACTTAAAATAGTATAAGTAGAACCTTTAATAACCATAGTAAAAGCTGACCGCTTATCAAAAAAAATAACATCTCCTTCTTTTATAACTTCTACTAAATTACCGGGCACTACTACTTCACCTTTCATATATCTAAGGTTACTAGCGTCTTCGGCTGATAATAAAAGACCGGAGTCTGTTTTGACTTCCTCTTTAATTGGTTTAGCTATTATCCATTTGTTTATGGCTCGCATAGGTTTTATGTTTATTAGAAATTACATATCCTCTTGATTGTAAATACTTAATTGCATTTTCTTCTTTCTGTCTTTCTTGTTTTGCTATTTCAAAAAGGTAATTGTGTATTGGCATAATATTAATTTTTATTTAATGTCCTTAATTTTCCAATTCTTAGGGTCGCCTGATTTTTCTTGATAATCAATACTTCTAGCTAAAGTAATAATTGCATTAGTGCTTAGAAGTGTAGTTGCTACTGATATTGCATTTTGCAAAGCATTCTTTGTAACTTTCATTGGGTCAATAATTCCCAATCTTAATAAGTCACCATACTTTTCATTTTTAACATCATAACCCCAAGAAGGTGTTTCTAGTTGAGTTAATAAATACTCATCGCTTTCGTATATATCCTCAAATGACTTTCCTGCATTTTCTAGTATTTGCTGTATAGGAGCAAGTAAAGCCTGCCCTAAAATTGCGTTAGCAATTTTTTTTGCGGGGGATTTAATACTCTTCATTTGTCTTTGCAGTTCTAAAGATAATTGATAAAGCGTCAGTCCTGAGCCCGGCAAGATTCCTTCTTGCATAGCTGAACGAACCGCACATACCGCATCATCAACTCTATCGTATAATTCTTTTTGTTCTAGGTCAGTTCTTCCTCCAACATATATAACACCTATACCACCGGTTAGTGAAGCAATCCTAGATAATATGAAATCTTTGTCGTCTTTCTTTTTTGCCAACTTATGAGCATCCCATAATTGGTTTACCCTATCTTGTACATTGATGGCCTCATTCTTGTCTTTAACAACAATGCTTGAGTCACGTCCAACTATCACCTTGGAAGCATGACCCAAGTCATTGAAGGTGATTAAGCTTAAGTCGTCTCCTGTCTTTTCCGAAAAGTAAGTAGCTCCAACAGCTACAGCAATATCTTGCATTAGCTCGTGCTGTTTAAATCCGAAGTTAGGTGGAGTTATGTGACACAAAGATAATCCACTTTTCATAACATTAGCTGCCAATGTGTTTACAACATTAGATTGTGCAGGAGCTATAATTAAAAACTTCTTATGTTCGTTGATAATTGGTTTTAGTACAGCTTCGATTTGTAATATATTAGTAATCTCAGCGTCTGAAACTAAAATGTGTACATCTTCAAATATACACTCATCTTTCTTTTGATTGTTTATAAATAAAGGCGAACTAAATCCCCTATCTATTTTTATACCGTATGTGGTCTCGCTATAGGTTTCACTAGAATCGCTTTTCTCTACTGTCACTATACCGTCTTCTCCAACATCACTATATGTTTGTGCTATAACTTTTCCTATTTCTTTATCATTGTTAGCCGAGATAACCGCCACATCCTTAAGTCTTCGGGGCGTAATCTTCAAAGCTTTCTTTTTTAATTTATCAATAAGTTTACCTCCAAGGTCACTAACCTCTCTAAGAATCTCTGTCCTATTATCCATAGGCTCTATCATACTATCACCCGCTTTAACTAAAGCTTCAGTTAATACAATTGCAGTAGTAGTTCCATCTCCGGCTTCGGTAGCAGTTTTTTCTGCAGCTTGTTTCATAATCCTAACCGCTAAGTTTTCTACAGGGTCTAGTAAATCAACCGCCCTCGCAACTGTTACTCCGTCTTTTGTAACCGTAATCCCGTGTGTATGTACTTGTGATTCTATTAGCACCGTGTTACCCCTTGGGCCTAATGTGCTCTTTACTGCTTTTGAAATTTGGTCAATGCCGGTTACAAGTTTTTGCCTTCCGTCTTCGCCAAACTTCAGTTCTTTTGGAGAGTATCCTGAGTTCATATTTTACTTAATTTAATTTATACAAATATACAAAGTTTATTTTTTAATAGTGGAGGTGTGCTATAAAATTATGCTGCTATACTCCCTCCCCCTTTTCATTGTGCGAAGATTAAAAAAAAATATTTCATTTGGAATTTTTTTTCGGCATTTTCGACACAACTATATAAAACTAAATGACTATCAGTATTTTACGTAGTGTCGATTTTATTTTTTTTACGACACTTTAGTGACGATTATAAACACTATTAAATAGAAAAAGACCCCGGAGGGTCTTTTCAATCAAACAAACTAATATATAAAGGACATCAACTATTAGTATTCGTATATATCTTTGTCACCGTCCATCCTCATCTTTGCTCTCTCAATACCATCAGCTATACAATCTATCTTGTATTGCTTTTTCATTTCTTTTCTATATAAAGCGGCCTTTGCAATACCTGACATACCGTCCATTCTTGCATTCATTAACCTACCGTTCTTTATATATAAGCCCTCAACAAAATTATCTATGCTCGGGTCTTTTTCAATTTGCTTTAAAGGTTTTCCCATGACTAATTTTTTTATTTATGTAAAGATACAATTTTTTTATTAGATATATGTAGGCTTTAGACTCCCCCCCATCCTACGGCTGTCGACCCAAAAAAAAAATGACCTCAACAAATTTTTTGTCAAATTGTTTTTTTTTCTCCGGTTTGGATTTTTTGCCGTTTTTTTTTGGCCGTTTGTCTCCGGTTATTGTCCGGCTCTCTCTCTCTCGTTTGTTCTTTGTTCGTTTCTCGTTTGTCCTTCCCTCATTTCGTTTTAATCGTTCCGCCTTCCCTCGTTAACCTTCCCCCAAATAGAGTTTTTTATTAAGTGTCTTTGAAGACACAAAGAGAAAAACCCCAACCCCTCAACCCCTTTGAAATCACATAAACAAAACCACCGGAACAGCAGACCGGCAAACCTTTGAAAATCAGAGAAAAACAAAAGAAAAGATTAAAAAATTAAAAAAATGATAAAATAACCCTTAAAAAATTAGATTTTAACGGATATTATACCGATATTGAACATAATTAAAACGAAGTATAATTAAAATTTTTAAAAAATGAGTAATTTAATGAACACAAACAGAAAGCAATATTTAAAAAATATTGAAGTTGAAATCATCAATGCAATTGATGAACTAGAGGGCAACACTACAGCAGAAAAGTTGCAAACAATGGTAAACAGATTCGACAGCGAATATAATTACCACAATAACAAACTCAGAACGCCAAACAGACAACAGCGTTTTGGGGAATGGTTACAAGGGGGTGCAATTGATATTCCTTTGTATTGGTCAGAAGTAAACGAAATGGCCAAAAGAGTACACGAAACCGATTTAATAACAGATTTTGAATTCGAAAAAATTCAAGATAATTATTTTAATCATATGGCATACCACTCTTTGAGAGTAGCCGAGAAATTTAATATTAACTTAAATAATTTATAAAAATGGAATTAAATACTATAGAAAACCACATTTTAAACTTGCCGGCAGTAGCCGAGCAAATACCCCTAACTCAAATAAATAATTTGAGGGGGTCAATAGTCAATGCGAAAAAGCAAAAGTTTGAAAAATCTTTGAAGTTGGCTAAGATTATGAAATCCTCTTTTGAATGGTTTGCAACAGATGAAGCAAAAGAAATTTTTAATGAGGAGGGTCTTGAATGGTCAAAGGAGGAATTTCTAAACAAAGTTTTCAAAATGAAAAAATCATTTTGTTACAAGTTGATGAAGTCAGCCAAACATATGGAGGAAAATCCGACTCTAGTTAGTGCATTTAAAAGAGAATGTACACAGCAAGAAAGTGCCGGAGCAAATCCAAAAAGAACGATAGAGGAACTTAACAAATATGTTAAGAACTCTATTGAGGGCAATGAGCCAAATGTAACTATAAGGCCAATGAATTTATTTGATATGCAAATAACTAATAATGAGGGTGTTAAGGTGCGAGTAACAATAAAGCCAAATAGCGAAATTGTTGTAAAAAATTGCACATTAGTTAACGAAAATCTAAGTGTAGAGGAACTTATAATGAGGTTATCTACTCAATTAGGTCTAGTTATAAACCTTAATTTAAATCAATAATTAATTAAAATTCACAGCAAAATGGAAACAGGAATTAAATACGATTTAACAGGGGAAAATAGGCGAGGGGAAATTGTTGGATACCACAGCAAACCTCAACCGAATTTTCTTAATAAATCAAAACATAATATCGATGTTAGCGGACTTAAAAAAGCTACTCGAAATGGAACTATCATTTATAATGATTTTTTAGAGGAACACGAAAGCCGATTTACTATTGGAATGGAAGTTGAAAAAACTCGATTTCACAGGGGTGCGGTCAGAGAGTACGAACTCTTTACAGGATTTGAAAATGATAGCTCTTGCGGTTATGAAGCGGTAACTCATATATTGCCTTTATTACCAAAAGGATTTTGGCGAAATAAGGTACTTGATATGATGTATAAGGCCGAAAAGATAATTGATGATAGATACAGCCCCTCAGATTATAATTGTGGCGGTCATATCACAATTGGAGTAAAAGACCACACAGGCCACCAAACACTAAATCACATTAGAAAGAATTGCGGAATTGTGCTAGCCTTATTCAGAAAACGATTAAGGAATAGTTATTGCAATGGCAATATCACTTTAATTGATAGGTATGGCCGAAACCATATGAATGGCCTAAACTCTAAATACAATGTATGTAAAGCAACCGAAAACACTTTAGAATTTAGAATACCATCTCGATTTCAAAGTGTTAAGCAAATGATTCGTAGGTATGAATTAATTTTTGAAATTGTAAATTTCAGTTTTAATAATCCACGAGGTAGCCACGAAACTTTGCTAAGGACTTTATTTCCAATTATCAAATCAATGTATAATGGAAACGAGACCAAAGCAAGAGAAGTGCTACAT
>SPKZ01002221.1_pt1 | contig 41392 bp, 38 predicted proteins | sample 2456571 | NCBI WGS metagenome assembly SPKZ01 (sample SAMN11192286, study PRJNA482655) | marine metagenome | biome: ENVO:00000447; feature: ENVO:00000244|ENVO:00000211|ENVO:00000569|ENVO:00002023; material: ENVO:00002151; isolation source: ocean water from marine abyssalpelagic zone ...
CGACCTCGAGGGCGATCACGACCTGGGTCGAGTTTCCGAAGCGCCCCGCAAACTTGTCCTGGGCGTGGATGTAGGGGTGGTCGGGGAACAGGTCACGCGCCCGGCTGTCGACCCGTACGGTCGGGCCGGGCAGCGGCGAACCCGTCTGCGTGAGAACGGTGTTCGCGATCGGGTAAAGGAAGAACAGCGTCGCGGCTCCGAGCCCGGCTGCCAGCGCCGCGCGATGCCGGATCACGAAGCGCGCGAAACGCAGTGTTCGCACCTCCGGACGCCCGGAGCCTGACTCTTCGGTCATGCGGGTGTCTCCCCTGCGGCCTCGGACCTCGAGTCCGGGCGCAGGAAATCAGTCGCCGTCGGCCTGGGCGCGCGAGCGGCGCGCTGCATCGCCGAATATTCCCCGGGACATGGTCGAGGGCTCGGCCTCGGTACGGAGTTCGTAGACCTCGGCTCGCAACTGCCATACCTCGCGACTTTCCGGTTCGGCTTCGGCCGCCCAGTCCACGATGTGACAGGCGAGGCGCAGGTTGCCGTCCGCCGCCAGCGCCCGAGCGCGCGCCAGTAGCGCCTGCGTACCGCCAGCCAGCTCCGAGATCGCTCGGGCCTGCTCCTGGCGCGGTGCCGGCTTCAGCTCGCTCGGGGTCCCGTCGTACCAGCCGCCCAGGCAGCGGTAGATGTTGCGAACGATGAACTCGGGTTCGTCATAGACGGGCTGCAGGTAAGGGCGCTCGGACAGTTCCGCCGGGGGCTTTACGGAGTGGATGATCTCATCGACCGTGGCGCCCTCGTTCATCAGCACCAGGGTCTGTTCGTAGAGCGACTCCAGGTAATCGGCGGTGTCGAGCAATGCGTTGCGTACGCGCGCCTCGCCCTCGATCAGAAGCCCGTGGCCCGGCAGCAGTACGGTGGGCGCGAGCGCGGCCATTTCGCGCAGGGCCCGGCTCCAGTCGATGCAGTAGCGCTGAACCTTCTGTGGGTTCCCGGCATTGGGCACCGCCCAGATGAAGAGGTCGCCCGTGCAGAGCACTCTCTCCCCGGGGAGGAAGACCCAGGTGTGATCATCGGTTTCTCCTCGTGCGTGGAAGAGCAGGATCTCCTGTCCGCCCACCGCGAGGCGGAGCTTCGTGTCGTAGGAAGTCGTCGGGTAGATTGGATCCGTTGGCCATGAAAGCTCGAGTCCGAACTGGCGCGAGTTGATGATGCTGTTGTAGCCCGCGGTCTCGATGTACCGTTCCATCCGGGGACGCACATGTGTGTGACCGATGATTTCGGGGCGCGCCCAGCCGCGTTCCGCGGACTCCCGCAGGTAGGGCGGAAGACCGTAGGCGTGGTCGACGTGTCCGTGCGTATAGATCGCCGTGTGAATTCGCTCCCCAGACCAGGCGCGGATCGCTTCGTGCATCGCCTGTTGAATCCCGGGTTGGAACGGGCCAGTGTCGATCAGCACCAGGCCCTCTTCGGTGCGAACTGCCGCCAGGTTCACGAAGTGCTTGTAGAAGGCGACGGAGTCGGAAACCTCCGCGAGCTCCGCGAGCATCGCGAAGGGATGGTGTTCTGGTTCGCGGGTCGAAATCTCTCCCGCGAAGAGGCGGTCCGAGAGCTTGTGGAGATTGCTGGTCATCTGTGGTGCACCTCGGGCATCGGCTCAGTTAGATGGAGCGAGCCTACCACGCCGCTTTCTGGCATCGCCTATAATCGCTTGCGGATGGACGCGGGCGGGTGGTGATGATGAAGCACTTCGAGTTGGCGTACTACGCGAAGCCCACCGCGGCGGAGTTCGACTCGCGTTGCGCGGGTTCGGCCGCATGAAGTTCGGCGCTCCGCTGCGCGTGATGGGGCCGCAGTCCGAGCCCGGGATTCTGGTCGAGTGTGTTCAGGCCGCGGAGGCGGCGGGTCTCGACGAGGTCTGGGTGGCGGACCATCTGGCGATTCCGCCCGACGACGCCGAGGGGTCCAACGGGCGCTACCTCGACCCGCTCGCGACACTGGCCTTTCTGGCCGGCCAGACGCAGCGGATCCGGCTCGGGACCGGGGTCCTGATCCTGCCCTACCGTCCGAAGCTTCCGACCGCGAAGGCGATCGCGACCGTACAGGAGTTGTCGGGCGAACGCCTGAGCCTGGGCGTGGGGCTCGGCTGGATGGAACCCGAGTTCTGCGCGCTCGGTGTTTCGCGCAAGCGCCGCGGCGAGATCACGGACCAGACGCTCGAGTTCCTGCACCGCTGTTTCGAAAACGACGAGGTCGAAGAGAACGGTCAGCGCTTCCTGTTTCGGCCGCGTCCGGCGCGCCCGCCGATCCTGATCGGGGGTGCGCCGCCGCACGCGCTTCAGCGCACGCTGCGCTATGGCGATGGCTGGATGCCGATGGCGCGCGAGGTGTCCCAGATTGCTCCCGCAATCGCGCGGCTCCGGGAACTGGCCGCGGAAGCGGGGCGGGAGTGCCCGCGGGTGCTGGTCTTCAGCGGGTTACCGCTCGACGATCCCGATCGTGCGCGGGAGCGGGCGCAGGGCTTCGCCGAGGCGGGCGTCGACCAGTTGATCTGTGGATTCGCTTACCGGGATGCCTCCGAGTACGCGCGCGCAGTCGAGACGATTGCCGTCAAACTCAGGCCCGGGCTCGCCTCGGCCGGTGGCTGAGCCCCGAGAGCCGGGAATTCTGCGCAGCCGCGTCCGAGAAGAGAGGGCCGCTTCGCGTCGCTTTGCCCGCGGGCCCGTGCCCGCGCGAGCGGCCGGCCGCTTGCTGGGTTTGAGTCTGCTCGCGCTCACGCTCGCCTGCGCGGGCGCGCCGCGCGGCGACTGCATGCCCGACCCGCTGCCGGGTGAACTGGGGTCGGTGTGTGGCTTTCAGAATCCGGAAGACGTGGAGGCGGTCCCGGAACTGGGGCTCCTGCTGGTGAGCCAACTCCGGAGCGTCGACGGTTCCGTACCGGGGTCGCTCGCAGCGCTCCCGGTCGATGCCGCGGGCCGGCCCGTCGGGGCGCCGAGAACGCTCTGGCCGAGCCCGCGCTTCGGAGCGGCGCAGCGCCTGCCGCGTTTGGGCGAGGCCGGCTGCACCGTACCCCCCGCTCTCGAGACCTTCGCTCCGCACGGCATCCACGCACTCCCGACAGATCCGGCAGGCGTGGTACGGGTTGCGGCTGTCGGGCACGGCGAACGCGAAGCGGTGGAACTGTTCTACCTCGAAGGGCGCGACGACGATGCCACCCTGAACTGGGCCGGATGCGTCCTGCTGCCCGAGTCCACGACCGGCAACGACGTCGTGATCGAAGCCGACGGAGCGCTCGTAGTCTCGAACTACATGCCCGATGCCCGGGCAGTCGGCATGCTCTACCACTCGCTCCGCTCTGCACTCGGAGCGGCGACCGGAGACCTGATGCGCTGGTCGCGTGCTTCCGGCTGGCGCCACCTGGAGGGGAGTGCGGCTCGAACCCCGAACGGAGTGGCGTCCTCCCCCGACGGCTTTCTCTTCTATGCGGAGACCGGGGCCGGGCGGGTCTCGCGGATTCCCCGGAGCGGTCTCGCTCCCGGCGGATCACCGGAGTGGATCGAGACCGGCGGAAGCCCTGACAATCTCTCCTGGAGCCTGGACGGAAAGCTCCTGGCCGTCGTCCACACGGATGGTGCCGCCTTCTTCGCCTGCGCGCTGGGTGGGCTCCCGTGCGAGACCGGTTGGTCGCTGTTCGAGATCGATCCGAAGACGCTCGAGGCTCGCGAACGGCTTCACCACTCCGGCGAGGTGGTTGGGGCGGTCGCCTCGGCGGCGGCGTTGGGCGATCGCATCTACCTCGGGGCGGTGTTCGACGACCGGATCGCGGTCTGGCGCCCGCGCTAAGCGCGTGCCGCCGACGGCCCCGGAAATTCAAGAGGGTCGTCTAGCGGTCTAGTAACTCCACCCGCTCGGCATTTTCGAACTCGCCGCGCAGGCTTTCGTAGTCCTCGGCCGAGAACACGTGAAAGCTCCGGTCACCGCGTCGGCGCCACCAGAGTTCGGCATCGGGCAGGCGCCGCCGATCGTAGTGAACGGACTTGAGACTGCGCACGAGGACCTTCTCGGTCTGGGTGTACTCGAAGTCATCCACGATCCGCACGAAGTCCGGGAACCACTTGCGATCCATGCTGCCGGAGCCCACCCGGGCCTCTAGGAAGTCGAAGAACTCCTGCGGGTCGAGTCTGGCGCCGTCGAGGACCTTGACCGCGACCATCACCAGTTCGTCCGAGACCGCACAAGGCACGCCGTAGGCCGCCGCGAGCGGAATGTCCGGATGCTCCGAGATCAGCCGTGCCACCTGGTGAGCCGAGAAATTCTCACCGTCCTTTCGGATCCAGTCATCGGTGCGGCCGTCGAAATACAGGTAGCGCTTCCCGTCCTGCACCAACACGTGTCCCAGGTCACCCGAGTGGTAGACGCCGTTGCGATACTTCTGGGAGTTTGCCTGCGCGTTTGCGTAGTAGCCCTGAAAGAGCCCCGTCTCGGGCGCGATCCGGCAGATTTCACCGACGGCAGTTTCGTAGTTGTTGATCTTGCCGTCCGCATCCAGTTCGGCGGGCGGGCACTCCTCGCCGGCTTCACTCAGAATCTTGACCTGGTCGTCGGTGATTTCTCCGACGCTGCCGCGCGGCGTGGTTTGGTTCCGAAAGGTGCTGATCGCCGCCTCGGTCGAACCGTACAGTTCGTACATGTCGTCGAGTCCCAGCCACTCGATGAAACGGTCGATGTCGGGGGGCGCGGCGCCGTTCCCGATCGCGATTCGCATGTGGTTGCGGGGATTCTCGGTGACCTCGGCCCGGATCCGCTCCACGTCGCCCCCGTATTTCTTCGAGATCGCCTGCAGCACGTAGTGGACGGGCTCTCCGACGTAGTTCCAGTTCGTGACGCCGTGGCGGAGCACGTCGTCCAGGAACTTGCTTGCGCTGAACCACTCGCGGATCGCGATCGAGGCCCCGACGAAAAAGGCGGGCATGAAGCCGATGAACATCGAGTTCGAGTGGAAGAGCGGCATGCAGGTGTAGCCGACGTCTTCCATCCCGAGTTCGAGGGTGTTCGAGACCCCGATCCCGACCAGCATTAGTTTCATGTGGTTATTGTTGATGCCCTTCGGGAGGCCGGTCGTGCCGGAGGTGTAGATCACCATCAGGTTGCTGTCCGGCTGCGGGTTGCGGTCCGGAGCCGGAAGCGAACGCCCGGCGGGGCCGATCTCGGAGTCGAGGCATTCCAGCAGGTTTCGCCCCGCGGGGATTTCTCCTCCCTGTGTCGGGAGCACGAGGATGTTCTCGGCCGGGATGCTCTTGAGATCCGGCTGGACCCGTTCGATTTCGGGTAGGAACTTTTCGTCGACTACCAGGAGCCGGGCATCGGACTGATTCACCACGCCGCTGAGCGTTTCCCCGCGGAGCCCGGTGTTGACCCCGAAGAGCGTCGCTTCTGCAAACGCGCTTCCGCCGTAGAGGCCCAGCAGTTCGAGGTGATTCTCGAGCATCATCGCGACGTGGGCGGGGCGGCTGGCATCGATGCGGCCGAGCCTGTTCACAATCAGGTGGGAATAGCGGACCGATTCGTCCCGGAATTCCCGGTAGCTCCAGCTGCGCTCTCCCTGGTGCGCCAGCGGCCGGTCCTGGACATCGGGGTGCGCGGCCCGGGCTTCGATCTGGTCCCGGACGACGAGTGGGGCATCGACCTCTACGCGCGCTCCCGCCACCGTCATTCTCCTCTTTGCAAAAGGGGGGCGCCGATCTTAGCAGAGGGGTACACGCCGGGTACCGGATGCCCTGCCGAGGCCAGCGCGTCCCTCAGACTCTCGCAGCGAGCGGTCCCGCGGCCAGCTTCTTGAGGTTCTCCCTTTGCTCCCGCGGGATTCGGACCGGGCGTCCGTCGACGTCGACCAGCGCGTGCTCGGTCGCGCCGGTGACGAGGAGTTCCGGGCCCCGTCGCATCTCGTACTCGATCCGGAGCGATGCGCCCCGGACCCAGGCCAGCCAGGCCGAGACTTCGATCCGATCGTCGAAGTGCGCGGGCAGTCGATAGTCGAGTTGGCTTTTCGTGACGGCGAAGTGAAGCCCGCGTTCGACGTACTCCCGGTAAGGGAGGTCGTGTTCGTCCAGGAATGCGATCCGCGCATTCTCCATCAGGAGCAGGTAGTTGGCGTGGTGAACGATTCCCATCGCGTCTGTCTCGTAGAAGCGAACGCGATGTAGATACGTCGAAGAGGGCGTGTCGGTGGGAGCCGTCATCGCGTACGAGCATACAGGCCGGGCCCGAAGGATTGTGCAATCATCCGGACATGGACGAGCGGCTTGCGAGATTTCGGCCGGGACAGCTGATCCGTCATCTGAAGTTCGACTACCGGGGTGCGGTCGTGGACGTCGATCCGTGCTTCGGGCTCAGCGAAGAGTGGTACGACCAGGTCGCGCAAAGTCGGCCTCCGCGGGACCAGCCGTGGTATCACGTCCTGGTCGATGGGACCGATCGCATGACCTACGTGGCGGAGCGGCATCTCGAGTCCGACGAAACCGGCGATCCGATCGTCCACCCGCTCGCGAGCACCTGCTTCGAGTCGTTCAGCGATGGGCACTACTCGATTCGCCGGGTCGTCAACTGAGACTCCGCCGGTGAGCGGTCACTTTTCCCTGAACCCGCTCGATCCCGAGTTCGTCCGGGATCCGATCCCCTGGTACGCGCGCGGCCGGGCCGAGCATCCGGTGTTCCGGCACGAAGGTCTGCCGCTCCTGTCGGCCTTTCGCTATCGCGACATCGAAGCTGTCCTACGCGAAGCCGAGAACTGGTCGTCGCGGTTTCCTCCGCCCTCGAACGCTCAGGAAATCGGCTTCCCGGATGCCGAGGACGCGAGCATGCTCGGGCAGGACCAGCCGCGCCACACCCGGCTCCGAAATCTGGTGAACCAGGCGTTCACGCCGCGCATGATCCGAGCGCTCGAGCCGCGGCTCCGCGAGGTCGCCCGGGAGTTGCTGGACGAGGCACTCGAGAAGCGGAGCGTCGACATCGTCGACGCCCTCACGCACCCGCTCCCGGTGATCGTGATCGCCGAGATGATCGGGGTCCCGGCTGCGGACCGCGCGCAGTTCCGGAAATGGTCGGAGCTTTCCGTCGAAAGCCTCGGCGAGGGCATCGGCGGGATGCCGATCGACCCCGAGCGTATGCGGGTGCAGATGCAGGTCGCAGCGGAGATGGACGCCTACTTCTGGGACCAGGCGGAGGAGCGGCGCAAGCGCCCGAAGGAAGATCTCCTGACGGGGCTCGTGAACGCCGAGATCGATGGCCAGGGACTCGGACGCACCGAGCTGATGGCGATGCTGCAGTTGCTGCTGATCGCGGGCAACGAGACCACCACGAACCTGATCGGAAACGCCCTGCTCCAGTTCCTGGCGCATCCCGACGAACTCGCGCGGCTGAGGGCCGATCCGAGCTTGCTGCCGACTGCGATCGAGGAGGTGCTGCGCTTCGATTCTCCCGTCCAGGCGACGGTGCGACGCGCCGTCCGCGACCTGGAGCTGGGCGGCGTCCCGCTCCAGAAGGAGGAGAGCGTACTGCTCTGGCTCGGCTCCGCGAACCGGGACGCGGAACTCTTCCCCGAGCCCGACCGCTTCGACGTGTCGCGTACACCGAACCGGCACCTGGCCTTCGGGTTCGGGATCCACTTCTGCCTGGGTGCAAATCTCGCCCGGCTCCAGGCGCGTGTCGCGCTCGGCGGATTCCTCGAGCGGACGCGCGAATTCGCGCGCACCGAGGCCGGAGATCCCCTCCGCGCTTCGGGCTTCATCCTTCGCGGACCGAAGCGTCTTCCGCTCGAACTGGTCCCTGCCTGAGCCAGCCCGTGTCGTTGAAGCCCTGCTCCGAGATCCCGACGCGCCCGGGGCCGAGGCGCGACCGGAAGATTTCAACCGCGGCGTCCGCGTAGCCGGGCCGGCTCCAGCGCTCGAAGCCCAGTTCGCGCAGTTGCCGGATCGCGGCCCGGCTCCGACGGCCCCCCGCGCCGTCTCCGCGGAAGAAGTCGTCGATCACGACCCGGTCTGCGACGGCGTCCAGCTGTTCCGCGAGTCGTTCCGGATCGCAGGGGAGCAACGGTGAGACGGCCGCCTGGGTTCGAATACCTGCGGCGCGCAGTATGGCCAGCGTTTCGATGCGCTTCGCGAGCGACGGGGAATTGGGCTCGAAGTGCCGCCGGACGGACTCGTCGTCGGTCGGGATCGTGACGCTCACGACCACGCTCGGGATCCGCGCGATCAGTTCCCGGTCACGCGTCACGAGCGGGCTTCGCGTCTGCAGCACGAGGGCTTCCGGGGGATGCGAGCCCATGACCGCCAGGCAACCGCGTGTGAGTTCGAGGCTGCGTTCGAGCGGGGTGTAGGGATCGGTCGAAGACGAACAGAAGATCCGGGCCCGGTCGAGCTTCCCGCGCTCCGCGGCCCGTTCCAGGAGCTCGACCGCATTCCGCTTGGGAGAGATCCAGTCCGACCATGGGAGCCTGTAGGGATTGAGCTTCTGTACAGGCATCTCGCGCACGTAGCAGTAGCTACACGAGAATTCGCAGCCGACGTAGGGCTGCAGCGTGTGCGTGAAGCCGTGGAGAAATCCGCCCGTTCGAGTCAGGATCGACCGCGCCTCGCGCGGAAAAACCCGCGTCCGACTCATGCCCCGAGCATAGGCCGGATCTGCCGACCTGTGCAGCTTGCTTGCCCGGGACGCCCCCCGGCCAGTCCGCTTTCCCGCGGAAATCGAGTCGGGGGTTTCCTTTGCGGCAGGTCTGGTACGATGGATTCCGTCCGGATGGCCAGGAACACTCAGTCCAGCTCGGGGTCGAACCCGGGGCCGCTGGCTCGCTGGGCGCGCCAGAAACTGCTGGCCCGCCTGCGCGGGCTCTCGCACGGACAGATCGTGCTCGAGGAGGGGTCCGAGCGGCAGTTGTTCGGAACCCCGGATCCGCAGGATCCGATCCGGGTTACGCTCGTCGTACACGACGCCCGGTTCTACGGCGACTTGGCGCTCCGCGGCACCCTCGGCGCCGGCGAGGCCTACATGGCCGGCTACTGGAGTGCCGACGACCTCTCCGCGTTGGTCCGGCTGGTCGTGAAGAACGCCGGGATCATGCACGGTCTCGACCGGATCGCCGAGCGCGTCGCGTTGCCGCTCCTGCGTGTCTACCACCGGCTGAACCGCAACTCGCGGGCCGGGAGCCGACGCAATATCGCCCGACACTACGATCTCGGGAACGACTTCTTCTCTCTGATCCTCGACCCCACGCTGACCTACTCCTGCGGGATCTTCGAGAACCGGGATTCGACGCTGGAAGAGGCCTCGATTTCCAAGTACGACCGGATCTGCCGAAAACTCCGGCTCGTTCCCGGACAGCGCCTGCTCGAGATCGGAACCGGCTGGGGTGGGTTCGCTCTGCACGCAGCCGAGCATTACGGGGTCCATGTGACCACCACCACGATCTCGCGCGAGCAGCACGAGCGCGCCTCGGAGCGAATCCGAATGGCGGGACTCACCGATCGGGTCACGCTGCTGCTCGAGGACTATCGAAATCTCTCGGGCCGCTACGACCGCCTGGTGTCGATCGAGATGATCGAGGCGGTGGGCGAGAAGTACTTCGATACCTATTTTCGAAAATGTAGCAGTCTGCTCGAGGCCGATGGACTCATGCTGATCCAGGCGATCACGGTGCCCGACCGCCGCTACGAGTCTCACGTGCGCAGCGTGGACTTCATCAAGCGTTACATCTTTCCGGGCGGTTGCCTGCCATCGGTGGAGCGCATGATGCGTGCGGTGAAGAGCGGGACCGATCTCCGCCTGTCGCACCTCGAGGACATCACTCCCCACTACGCCCGAACGCTGCGACGCTGGCGTGAGCGACTGCTCGCGAACGTCGAGCGGATCCGGAGCCTGGGCTATCCGCAACGCTTCGTACGCATGTTCGAGTTCTACTTCGCCTACTGCGAGGGGGCCTTCGAGGAGCGCTGGGTGGGAGACGTGCAACTCCTCTTCGCCAAGCCCGAGTGTCGCGACGAGATCGTGCTGGGCTCGCTGGTCTGAGCCTCTCACGCGCGGTCGTTCACCCCGGTTTCCGCCTCCGGGTCGGGCTGCGCCGCCTCGCGATCCAGGACTTCCGTATCCCGAGGTCGGAGCGAAAAGCGTGAGCGTCCGAATTGGCCTGGGGATCTCGCAATTTCCATCCGACCCGGCCGCGCTCTGGAACTGGGTCGATCGGCTGGAGCAGAGTTCGGTCGACTCGATCTGGCAGAGTGACCGGCTGGTTTCTCCCCAGCCCTCCCTCGAGGCGATGAGCCTGATGGCGGCGCTCGCGGGGCGCACCGAGCGGCTCAAGTTCGGGATGAGCGTGGTCGTGATCAGTCAGCGCGACCCGCTCGTGCTCGCGCGTCAGTGTGCCACGATCGACTTCTTGAGCGGGGGGAGGCTGTTGCCCGCGTTCGGTGTGGGCTCCGAGTTCGCGCCCGAGTGGAAGGCGACGGGCGTATCCCCGCGCGGTCGTGGCGCGCGTGCGGACGAGGCACTCGAGATTCTCTCGCGGCTCTGGAGCGAGGAGCGGGTGAGTTTCGAGGGGCGCTACTATCGCTACCGCGATGTCTCGATCGCGCCGCGGCCGATCCAGCAGCCGCTGCCACTCTGGATCGGCGGGAGCAGCCCCGCGGCGATTCGACGCACCGCCCGGATCGGCACCGGCTGGATCGCGGGAATCCAGAGCCCCGATCAGGTCGCGCCCGTGGTCGCTGGGATCAAGCGTGCACTCCGCGAGGCGGGGCGCAGGATCGATCCAGATCACTACGGCGCCGGATTCTCCTTCCGCTTCGGTGACCCGAAGGACGAGATCGTCTCGCGGAGCGCGAAGCTCCTGGGCCAGCTCTCGCCGGGGCTGGATCCCGCGCGCTATCTCGCGGTGGGGGGCGCCGCTGAGGTCCTGGAGCGCATCGAAGAGTACCGGGCTGCCGGGATCTCGAAGTTCGTACTGCGGCCGCTCGCGACCGACGCCCGGGACCTGGAAGTTCAGACGGAGCGCCTGATCGAACAGGTCCTGCCCGCCGCCCACGCGCTCCCGAGCCTCGCGTAGGCCCAGGACCGCGCTGCGTGCGCTAGAACTCGAGACGTCGGAACTTGATCCGCTGCGGCCGGGCTGCGTCCTCGCCCTTGCGGCGCCGCAGGTCGAGCTCGTACTCGGCAAAATTCCCCTCGAACCATTCGACGTGGCTGTCTCCCTCGAAGGCCAGGATGTGCGTCGCGATTCGGTCCAGGAACCAGCGGTCGTGCGAGATCACGACGACGCAGCCCGAGAAAGCCAGCAGGGCCTCTTCGAGTGCCCGCAGGGTGTCGACGTCGAGGTCGTTGGTGGGCTCGTCGAGGAGCACCAGGTTCCCGCCGCGCTTGAGCGTGATCGCGAGGTGGAGCCGGTTTCGTTCACCTCCCGACAACATCGCGAGGCGCTTCTGCTGGTCGGCTCCGCGGAATCCGAACGAGGCGACATAGGCGCGCGACGAGATCTCGCGTGCACCCACGGAGATCCGTTCCTGGCCGTCGCTGATGACTTCGAAGACCGTCCTTTCTCCGTCGAGCGAAGTGCGGCCCTGGTCCAGGTAGGCGACCCTCACGCTGTCTCCGAGTTCGAGCTTCCCGTGGTCGGGGGATTCCTCGCCGCAGACGAGCCGAAACAGCGTGGTCTTGCCCGCGCCGTTGGCCCCGATCACGCCGACGATCCCGGCGGGAGGCAACTCGAACGCGAGGTCGTGGAAGAGCAGCCGCTCCCCATAGCCCTTCGCGAGGCCATCGGAGCGCATCACCAGGTTTCCGAGCCTGGGTCCGGGCGGGATCGAGATCTCGAGGGAATCCGGCGCCCGCTGTTCTTCCTCGGTCCGCAGCCGCTCGTAGTCGCGCAGGCGCGCCTTGCCCTTGGCCTGGCGCGCGCGCGGCGCCATCTGCACCCATTCCAGTTCACGCTGCAGCGTGCGCTGCCGGGCGGAGCTGCGCTTCTCCTCCAGGCTCAGGCGCCGTTGCTTCTGCTCGAGCCAGCTCGAGTAGTTGCCCCGGAAGGGAATCCCGCGGCCCCGGTCGAGTTCGAGGATCCAGCCCGCGACGTTGTCGAGGAAGTAGCGGTCATGCGTTACGGCGACCACGGTGCCCGGGTACTCCTGCAGGTAGCGCTCGAGCCAGGCGACCGACTCGGCGTCCAGGTGATTGGTCGGTTCGTCGAGGAGCAGCATGTCGGGACGTTCGAGGACCAGCCTGCAGAGCGCCACCCGTCGGCGCTCGCCACCCGAGAGCGTCTCCGGATCCGAGTCGCCTGCGGGCACCCGCAGCGCATCCATCGCCAGCTCGACGGTGCGGTCGAGTTCCCATCCGTTCACGCTATCGATCCGATCCTGGAGTCTTCCCTGCTCGTCGAGGAGCTTTTGCATCTCGTCCTCTTCGAGCGGCTCTGCGAAGCGTGCGCTCAGCTCTTCGAAACCCGTGAGCAGGTCTCGGATCTCGCGCACGCCTTCCTCGACATTCTCCAGCACACTCTTCGACGGATCGAGTTCGGGTTCCTGCGGCAGGTAGCCGACGCGAAGCCCATCCGCGGGCCGCGCTTCTCCCTGAAAGTCCCGTTCGATCCCGGCCATGATCCGCAGCAGTGTGCTCTTGCCGGCGCCGTTATGGCCGAGCACCCCGATCTTGGCTCCGGGCAGGAACGCGAGCGTGATGTCTTCGAGAAGCACACGGTTGGGGGGCACGACCTTGCGCAGGTCCTGCATGGTGAAGACGAATTCCGGCATGCCGAGACTATAATCCGTGCGCGCGTCGGCGTGTGTTTCGCGGAGGCCTCGGGCTTTCGCGGGCCCGCGCTAGCGCCTGTCGAGGCTCCGGGCGACCGGAACGATGCCCGCGATCGCGAAGGCAGCGCACCCCAGCGCGAACCAGCCGAGCACGGGATAGCCAAAGCGCGTGGCCACGAGTCCGGCCAGCACCGGACCGAGCGCAGTACCGATCGTCGACGCGCCGGTTGCGGCCGCCACCCAGCGGCCCCCCGCATCGAGCGCGGCCGCGCTTCCCATCACGTACGGCAACGTGAACAGGAACGCCAGCATCCAGGTGAATGCAAAGCCGGTGTAGGCGGTCGCCGAACTCGCGTGAGCCAGCCCCAGGGTCCCGATTCCGAGTGCACAAAGACCGGCCGCGAGCGGGCCACTCCGGCCCACGCGCGTGCCGAGGGCTGCGGCAGCGGCCGCTCCAAACAGTCCGAACAGGGCCGCCGCCCCGAGAATCCGGCCAATCGTGCCGGTCTCGATCGCGATGCTGGCGCCGATTCGCTCGGCGAAGGCCCAGAGACCCCCCTGTCCCACGGCCAGGATCCCGATTCCGAACAGGATCCGGTAGCCGGCGCCGCGGCCGGGAACTCCGCGCAGTCCCGCCGCCCCCCGCGCGTCGGGCAGCCACGAGAGCAGGGGCGACGCAGCCAGGCAGATCACGGCGAGTGCGGCGTAGCCCCCGGCGTAGCCCCAGGGCGCGATCGCCAGGGGCAGCAGCGCGAGCAGCGCGGCGGCGCCGAGTCCGCCCAGCAGCGCCACGCGCGCGTAGAGCCGATCCGGATCGGGCGACGCCGCGACGGCCGCCATTCCGGCCGCCAGGGCGATGCCCTCGCCGAGTCCGGCGAGCGCCCGCATCGAGAGCAGCAGCGCGTAGCTTCCGGCCAGTGCCGAAAGCAGTTGGGCTGCCGTCGCCAGGAGGGCCCCGGCGAGCGCCAGCCGGACCCGCGAGACGCGTCGCACCCACGGTGCCAGCAGCAGCGCCGCGAGCGCCACCCCCCCGAGTTCGACCGATCCGACCAGTCCGGCTTCCCAGGGTCGGACCGAGAACGCTTCCACGATCGCGCCTAGCAGAAGCGGCAGGCAATTCGATGCGGAGAGCCCGATTGCGGACGCCGCCAGAACGGCGGCGATGGGTCTCAGGCCGTAGTCTGTCGAGGTTGCGGATCCGGAGGCGCTTGCGTGGTGCCTGTCGTTCGCGCTCGCTTCCTCTCGGTCGGCCACGGCGCTCTGCGCTACCCGCCCGGATGCGCCCGGCGAATCCGGGCGGCACAGTCCTTGCGGCCCGTTTCTTCGAGTCGCTCCAGGTAACGCCCGAGCTGGCCGCGCACGTGCCAGGGCCCGCCCTCCGCGAGCACCGTCTCGAATGGATCCGTACCGGTCGGGTGGTCGTGCATCATCTCGGCGTGCCAGGCTTCGAGCCGTTCGCCGGCCAGCGCGATCAGATCCGGACGCGCGGCTGCCAGATTCCGCTCTTCGTGAGGATCGGATGCGAGATCGAAGAGCATCAGTTCGGGGAACTCGTGGTAGCCGTCGTGGTAGCTGCGGATGCAGATGAAGTCGTCGAAGCGCACGCTGCGCTGGCAGGTCCAGGCGCCCTGTGAAAGCACCAGGAACTCGCGTCCCGACTCGGTTCCGTCGCGGAACGCGCCCGCGAAGCTCTCCCCGTTCCAGCCGTCGGGGACCGTCGTGCCCAGTAGCTCGAGCACGCTGGCCGCCACGTCGACCTGGTAGTGCAAGCCCGTATCGACCCGGGCCGCGACCTCCGGCCAGCGAACGATCATGGGAATCCGGTTCGTGAACTCGTCGGCGAGATGATGATCACAGTAGACGTTGAGTTCGCCGAGCGTTTCGCCGTGATCGGACGAAATCAGGATTGCCGTCTCGTCGAGCACTCCGAGTTCGTCGAGTTTTCCGAGCAGTCGACCGACGTGCAGATCGGCGTAACGGATGCCCGTATCGTAGCCGTCGAACATGCGCCGCACCGCTTCCTGGGAGTCGATTTCGACCGGCTGCCTGGGGAAGTGCTCACGCATCTGGCGGGACACCCCGAAGCCCATCGTCTCTCGCGCGGAGTGCGGGCCGGCGCGACGCCAGTGTAGGCTGCGCAGTTCCTCGCTGATCCACGCCGGATGCGGCGCCTCCCGAAACGGATCGCCGAAGCTCTCCGGCGAGCGGTAGGGCGCGTGCGGGTCCCAGATGTGAAAGTGCAGGAACCAGTCGTCTCCGGCGCCGTTGCGGTCGAGCCAATCGAGGGCGACGGGCGCAACCTCATCGGCGCGTTCCATCCCGAATTTCCCGATGTTGTAGACCTCCCGGAAGCCCGCGTACCAGTGGTAGGCCGAGTGCCGTTCTCCGAAGGTCGAGATCGTGACCGTTTTGAGCCCGGCCCGCCGCATGCGGCCCGGCCAGCTGCTCTGGGTGAGGTCTGAGAAGAAGCCGCGCGTGGGCCCTTCGGGAAACAGTTCCGCCCGACTGCCCCCGTGCGTGACGACGCCGTTGCGAATCCCGTAGCGCCCGGTGAGCAGTGCCGAACGGCTCGGCAGGCAGGGCGAGTCCGAGGTGTAGCAGCGTTCGAAGCGGACGCCTTCGCGGGCCACGCGATCGATGTTGGGACTGGTGTCGCGGAGGTAGCCGTAGCAGCCGAGGTGGTCGGCGCGCAACGAGTCGATGTCGATGTAGAGAATGCGCATTCGGCCCGTCCGAAGCGGATTCTAGCGTGCATGGTTCGGAAGGCGCCCCCCCGGCTATGCTGATCCGACCATGAAGCCGACGCAGAGCTGGGATCCGGAGCGCTACGCGCGCAACGCGCGCTTCGTCTCCGATCTGGGTGCGCCCGTTCTGGAACTCCTGGCACCCCGCAGCGGAGAGCGGGTGCTCGACCTGGGCTGTGGGGATGGCGTACTCAGTCAACGGCTCGTAGGGGCCGGCTGTCGCGTGCTGGGCGTCGATGCCAGCCCCGAGCAGGTCGCGGCAGCACGCTCGCGCGGAATCGAGGCGATCGTCGGTGACGCCGAAGCCCTGGCGGTCGAGGGCGAGTTCGACGCTGTCTTCAGCAACGCGGTCCTGCACTGGATGAAGCGTCCGGAGCGCGTGCTTGCAGGCGTCTGGCGGGCGCTGAGGCCGGGTGGACGTTTTGTGGCAGAAATGGGCGGGGCCGGCTGTATCCGCAAGATCGAGACGGCGCTGCTTCGGGTGCTGGACGGCCGCGGAATCGACGGGCGAGGCCTGAATCCCTGGTACTTCCCAGAACCGGACGCGTACCGGGCGAAGCTGATCCAGGTCGGGTTCGAGGTGGACTCGATCGCGCTGATCCCGCGGCCGACTCCGCTCCCGGGCGACGTGATCGGATGGCTCGAGACCTTCGCCGAGAGCTTTCTCCAGCCGGTTCCCGCGTCCGAGCGGCCCGGGCTCCTGGCCGAGGTCCGCGAGCGGTTGCGGCCGGAACTCTGCGACGCGGAGGGCAGGTGGATCGCGGACTACGTGCGGCTCCGCTTCGCCGCACACCGGCCCGAGGGCGGCAGCTCGGACGCCCGGCGCGGGCGGGCTTCGCCCTGAGCGCCGCCCGGGCTCGGCCGCGCACTCAGTCGGCTTCGTCGGCGGCCCCGATTGGGCGAAGCAGGACCGGAAACCAGTGGGGCTCGGCGTGTCCCGCGGGCGGGATCGCCTTTTCCACGGGCAGCCCGAGGACCCGGCCGTCCTTCTTGTAGGCCGAGCGGTGGCCCGGGACCGCAGCCAGTTGACCCCCCTCGACGAGTTCGACGACTGCGTCAAAGAGGGGCTGGGGCATGCCGCGCCAGACGACCCGGTTGCCGGGAAGCACGATTTCCGTGGGTTCGCGTGCGTCCGGGGCGAAGCGCTTGTGAAGATCCGCGAAGGTCACCCAGTCGGTCTGCGTCACGTAGGCGAGCACGTCGGACTTGTAGCGCTCCCTGGATCGCCACTTCGGCATCAGGCGGCGCCCCGACGGACGGCGCCCGGGGTCAGAGTTGCGGCGGTCTCCACGGGGTGCTCCTCGCGCGCGGTTATGAGAGCATTGTGCCTCAGCCTGTGAGGAGGGATCCAATGACGACGCCGGTCGCGGTCGTCACCGGCGCGAGCCGGGGCATCGGCAAGCAACTTTCGATCGATCTCGCGGAGCGGGGTTACCGGATCGTGTGCGTGGCCCGCTCCACGAGCGAGAGCCGGGGGCGGCTCCCGGGAGACATCGACGAGACGGTCGCGTTGGTGCGCGAGCAAGGTGGCGAGGCGATTTCGGTGGCGCTCGACGTGCGAGACGAAGACGGGGTCTCGAAGCTGGCCGAGCGGGTCTACAGTGAACTCGGGCGCTGCGACCTGTTGATCAACAATGCGGCCGTGGCCCCGCCGCTGCCAGCGCTCCAGGATTCCACCAAGCGCTGGCGTGTCGGTGTAGACGTCAACCTGAACGGCCCCTTCTATTTCATGTACTACTTCTGCCCGCGCATGCCGGAAGGAGAGGGCAAGGTCATCAACATCTCCTCGGGTGCCGCGGTGACGCCCGAGTTCGGCCGGCCCAACTACACCGCAACCAAGCTTGCACTCGAGGGACTCTCGCAGTCGCTGGCGCACGAACTGCGCGGAAAGGTGGCCGTGAACGTGCTGCGGCTCGACCTCGCCGTCTGGAGCGAGGGCTTTGCGGCGACGTTGCCCGAAGACGTCGACTACCCCTTCGAGCACCCCGTGATCATGTCCGATGCCGTGCTCTGGATGGCGGAGCAGGCGATCGACTACAGCGGGCGCATCGAGACGATCACGGGCCTTCGCGAAAAGGGCATCGTGCGGCCCGAACTGCTCTACAAGGACCGGGAGCCGGCCACCGCCTCGAGCAGCAGTCTTCGCGGAAGGCCCGAGTAGGGCTGCAGCACCGTCAGCAGGTCGGCCAGGACCCGCTTTGCGCGCCGGCTTCGCGCCGCGAGCCGCAGGGCCAGCCCGACGGTCGCGGGTCGGTAGGCGCGGGCCCCGAGGCTTGACGACCAGCGGAGCTCGCGGCCGTTGCCGTGGTTCCAGCGTCTGGCGTAAATCGAGGGGGCTTCGAGCGGGCCCGAGCTGGTGAGCGTTTCAGCCAGCAGTGCGGCCCCGTCGATCGCATGTTGAATGCCCTCTCCTGTAATCGTGTCGACCGCATTGGCGGCATCGCCCACGAGCGCGAAGCGCGGTCCGGCCACCCGGTTTCTGCGTCCGGGACAGGGGATGCTCGCAGCGTAGGGGCGGCGCGGCAGCGACAGACAGCCCGGGTAGCGGGCTTCCAGCATTGCCAGCACGCGCGCCCGCAAGCGCACACCGTTCTCGATTCCGATCGGCGCGCAGATTCCGGCCGAGGCGTGGTCCGGCCGCGGAAATACCCAGAGATAGCCCGGCCAGTCCCGGACGAACTCTACGTAGAGCTCGGCTTCCGGAAGCCCCTCGACGAAGAATCCCGCGGTCGCCATCCCCCGGGCCAGCCCCGGCCGTTCGCCGAGCAGCGAGCGGCGGACCACGCTCGAGGCTCCGTCGGCCCCGATCACGAAGTCGTGGCGGGTCGTCGCAGCGTCGAGTTCCAGCTGGGCCGAATCGCCGTCGACCCGGACCGAGCGAACCCGGGCCGCGACCAGTTCCGCCCCGGCCCGCAGGGCGCGCTCGAGCAGGGCTGCATCGAATGTGGCGCGCGAGAAGACCTCGATCGGCTGAGGGAGTTCGACGCGCAGGCCCTCGGCGCCGGGACCGCGCAGGCGAACGGCGTGTGCGGCTCGGCTGCGAGCCCGGAGTCCGCGCAAATCGGGGTAGCGCCGAAACACGCCGGGCGTGACCCCGCCCCCGCAGGGCTTCTCGCGCGGGTGCGACGGATCGTAGAGCGTGACCGCGTTTCCGGCTCGCGCGAGCCGCTCCGCCGCGAACGAGCCCGCGGGCCCCGCACCGACCACAGCGACGTCCATTTCGAGAGCGTAGCCCGGTCGGTCGGACGCGGTAGGATGAGCCGCCCGCCCGGCGGAAGTGGAGGAGGAAATGCGCATGGGGGTTCGAAAGCGTGCGGTCGAGATTGGAGCGGGCGACGGCCCCATGCCCGCAGTCCTGATCGAACCCGAGGGCGACGGCCCCTTCCCGGCCGTGGTCGTGATCATGGAGGCCTTTGGCCTGCTCCCTCACATCGAGCAGGTCGCTGCGCGACTCGCGGGCGTGGGCTACGTGGCGCTGGCCCCCGACTTCTACTACCGGGAGCTTCCCGACAACCGCGTGTCGTACGACCAGATCGACCGGGCGATCGCCCTGATGCAAAAGCTCGATGACGGGAAGTTCACCGAGGACATGCGGGCGGCCCTCGCGTTCCTGCGCAGCCGCCCGAACGTGAATGGCGAGAAACTCGGTGTCACCGGCTTCTGTATGGGGGGGCGGCTCGCGTTCTTGACGGCGTGCGCTCTTCCGAACGAGATCGCGGCGGCCGCGCCGTTTTACGGGGGCGGCATCGCGGGCCATCTCGAACTCGCGGACCGGATCCAGGTCCCGCTCCTGCTCTTCTTCGGCGAGCAGGATCCGTTCATTCCGATGGTCGAGGTCCGGGAGATCGACGAGCGTCTGCGTGTGCTCGGGGTCGACTATCGGCTGCGCGCCTACCCGGGCGCCGATCACGGGTTCTTCTGTGACGAGCGTGCCTCCTACCACGCGGAAGCTGCAGTGGATGCCTGGAACCAGCTCGAGCGCTTCTTTTCCGAAAAGCTCGGAGACGCTGCCTGACGAAGCGAACGACAGGGGAGCCGCTATTCTGGGAAGCCGATGAGGCTCTTGCGCGGGGTGGCGATCGGCGCGGCCGCGTGGCTCAGCGCGTGTGCGCTTGGTCCGGCTCCGCGGGGCGGCCCTTCGCTGCTGGATGACTACCGGAGAGCAGGTTCTTCGTTTGCGCTGGCCGAGATCCCGAACGATCTCTCCGGGATCAGTTACAGCCCGGAGTCCGGGACGCATTTCCTGGTCGAGAACGGGGCCGGGAACCTCTACGAGTACAGCTCGGATCTCAGGTCGCAGCTTCGGAAGTTTCGGCTCGTCGGCGGGCCCAGCCGGGACTTCGAAGCGGTGGCGGTACTCGGGAACTCGAAGCTCGCGCTGGCTCACGAACAGAACCGCGTCGTCATCGTTACGATCCCGGCCGCAGACGCGGATACGGAACTCAGCGTCGACCCGAACGATCCCGAGGTTCAGGAACTGGTGCTGCCGACGCGCGCGAAGCGCAACCGGGGTCTGGAAGGGCTCTGCTACGACGCGGCCGGGAATGCGGGCGGCGGAACCTTCTACGCGGTTCAGGAGAGTTCGCCGCGCCGCATCTACCGCTTCGACCGGCCCGCGGACGGCGCCAATGCGAGCGTTGCGGACGGGAGCCTGCGCGTCCAGGAGCCCTTCGATGCCGAAGAAGTCTTCTCGGGGATCGCCGAGGATCTCTCCGGCTGTGCCTACGATCCGCGCAGCGGACGCCTGCTGGTGTTGAGCCACCTGAGTTCGGTACTCGTGGACGTCTCGACCGAGGGCGAGGTCGTGCGGGTGCTGAGGCTCCCGGGCGTGCTCCGGCGAGGTGCCGTGCAGTACGAGGGAATCACGCTGGGGCCAGGCGGTAAGTTGTTCCTGGTGAGCGAGTCGGCCCTCTTCCAGCGTGCAAGCCGGGCCCTGATCTACGAGTACACGGGGGCCGGCGAGCGCTCGAATCGCGGCCGCGATGCGGAGCGCGTAGAGGAAGGCCCGATCCAGTGAGCGCGGCGGCCCCCGGTGCACCTCGGACGGGCACAGTTCGTGCCGCGATCATCCCCCGTCTCGGCGAACTGTGGAGTTTGTTGCTCGGGCCGCTCCTGATCCTGTTCGTATATCTCGCCTACTACCTCGGGTGGGATTGGGTGCAGTCGAAGGGACTGCACGAGCTGATTGCGCTGGTGCTTACGCCGATCGCGCTGCTGCTCTTCGCGTGGACGGCGTTCGAGACCCGAGATCCGTTGCAGCAGGTGCTGACCGGCCTCTCCGCAGTATTCCTGATGCGCGAGATCCACCTCTACGATTACAACCCGCCGACCTATGTGGCGCTCGTCCTGGCCGCGATCTGGATCTGGCGCTGGCGGTATCGCCTCGTCGCGCCGTTTCTGCGCCCGGGTACGCGCAGCCTCGTCTACGGAGCACTGTTTACCTACCTGCTTTCGCAGCTGCTGGACCGTCGCGCGCTCAGAATCCTGCCCTACGAGCAGAGCATCCGTCTCGGGGCCGAGGAGATGATGGAAAACCTCGGACATCTGCTCTGGATCGCTACGGCGTTGGTGACGCGGCGTGTGCTGCGCCGCGAGCGGCCACCGACCCCCGCGGCATCGCCGGACTGATCCGCACGCTCGCGTCGGATGGAATTCGCCACGGCGGCGCCGCCCCCGAAGAAGCGCCGGATCCGTACACGGACCGCAGTAGAGAGCGGTTCTCGACGTGCTAGAGTCGACGGCCGTTGCCCGAGGAGGATCCCATGGCCGTTGAGAAGCCCTTTCATCTGCAGGGGAATTTTGCCCCGGTCAAAGACGAGATCACGGCGCACGATCTCGAGGTCGAGGGGGCGATCCCGCCGGAACTCGAGGGCCTCTACGTCCGAAACGGGGCCAACCCGCCGAGCGGATTTTCGGAGCACTGGTTCCTGGGCCAGGGCATGCTGCACGGCGTGCAGCTCTCGGGCGGCCGGGCTACGAGCTACCGGAACCGCTACGTGCGGACCCCGTACCTGGAGAACCCGGAGCTTCAACGGGTTTCGGATACGGGCCAGATCGATCGCACGGCGTCGGTCGCGAACACGCACGTGATCGGACACTCGGGAAAGATTCTGGCGCTCGAAGAGGGCTCGTTCCCCTACCTGGTGGACCGAGAACTCAATACGCTCGGCTGTACCGACTTCGAGGGCCGGCTTACGACGGCCTTCTCGGCGCATCCCAAGATCTGCCCGGTGACGGGTGAACTGCTGAGCTTCGGCTACGGTCAGTTCCCGCCCTATCTGACCTACCTTCGCGTCAGCCCCGATGGAAAACTGGTGCAGGCCGAGGAGATCGAGGTTCCGGGGCCGACGATGATGCACGACTTCATGATCACCGAGAGGCGCGCGCTGTTCATGGACCTGCCTGTCGTCTTCGACCTCGAGGCCGCGATGGCGGGCACGATGCCGTTCAAGTGGAGCGATGATTACGGGGCCCGCATCGGCATCATGCCGCGCACGGGAACGAATGCCGACGTCGTGTGGTTCGAGATCGAGCCCTGTTACGTCTTTCACGGCATGAACGCCTGGGACGAGGGCGACCGCGTCGTCTACGACGTCTGCCGCATGAGCGAGATCTGGCGCGAGGCGGGCGAGATGCAGGCCGGCGATGGTCAGATCACGCTGCACCGCTTCAGCTTCGACCTCGCTTCGGGCGTCGTGAAGGAAGAGACCCTGGACGACCGCCCGATGGAATTCCCCCGCGTGGCGGCTGCGCGCGTGGGACAGAAGAATCGTTTCGGCTACACGCTGGCCTTCGGCGAGGGCGAGGGAGAGGCCCCCGCGATGGCGGGCTATTACAAGTTCGATCTCCAGACGGGCGCGTCCGAGTATTCTGCTGCGGGGCCCGGCCGGAGCCCGGGGGAACCGGTCTTCGTTCCGGCACCGGGAGCGGAAGCCGATAGCGACGACGGCTACCTGTTGAGCTTCGTCTTCGACGCGCCCACGAACCGGAGCGAGTTCGTGATTGCGGACGCCTCGAACTTCGCGAGCGGCCCGATCGCGCGGGTGAAGCTTCCCCAGCGCGTGCCCGTCGGATTCCACGGGAGCTGGATTCCGGACGCGGACTGAATCAGGTCCGGAGGCGTCCGCGCGTCCGGCGGGGCGGACGCGCTCAGGCGGAGTCGGGGTTCGCGGGTGGCCCGAGGCCGGCGATCCAGCCCGCGTCGATCGCGCTGCCGAGCGCGTCGCGCAGCACGGCCGGATTGTCCCGGACCGGCGGCTGGTTCGCGAGCTGGCCGAGCGTGTTTCCCGCGGCGAGGCCGACCAGGACCTGGCCCAGCACCGGCTCCAACTCGGAGGCCCGCGGCGCGCGCCCTTTCAGGCAGGTGAGGATCCAGTTCGTGCGCCGGGTCGGCGCGTTCGAGACCTGGCCGGACTCGCCGAATTCCCGCCAGCACGCGAGCACGTCGAATTCGAGGCGCAGGACGCGGACCGACCTCTCGAGCCGGGCCACGCAGGCGCTCGGGTCCGTGGTAAGCAGCGGCTCGATCCGCTTCCGCGAGATCGCGTCCCCGGGTTCGCTGCGAGCGGTCCGGCTCCAGGCCTGCTCGAGTCGTGCGAGGTCGCGAAGCCAGGGGTGCGCGTCGACTTCCGCACACGTCGCGAGAAAATCCGGAAAGCGAGCGCCGAACCGAGTCAGGTCCACATCCGTCGAGGGGTGTGCGTGCAGGTAGCGTTTTCCCAGGAAGCGGAAGTTCTCTCGTCCTAGCACCCCGGCCGTGGCGCGGTAGGTCTCTTCGAGTGCGCCGACCAGGGCGAAGATCAGGTTGCGCCGGTAGATTTCGAGGCCCGCGCGCCCGCCGGAATCGATCAGCGGCTCGAGCGATTCCCACGCGAGCTTCGGGGCGTAGAGCCCGGCCAGAAATCTCTTCTGAAATTCAGCCAACTGCATCGCTTGCGCCTTGCAGGATCGCGTCGATCGCCCGAGCCTCTTGGAGCAGTACCTCGAGTGCCGGAATTTCCCGATCCCACTCGATCGAGGTCGGGACCGGGTCGGCGAGTGCAACGAAGTCCCGATACAGGTCCCAGACTTCGGCGCAGACCGGCCGGCTGTGCGTGTCGACCCGGATCCCATCCCAGACTTCGTGACCCGCGAGGTGTACCTGCCGCACGCGGTCGAGCGGAAGCGCTTCCAGGTACACGAGCGGGTCGAAGCCGAAGTTCTTTGCATTCACCCAGAGGTTGTTGAGGTCGAGCAGGATCTCGCAGCCCGAGCCTTCGACGATCTCGCTCAGGAACTCCCACTCCGGAAGGTCGCCGCCTCGAGGTCTGAGGTAGGCCGATACGTTCTCGATCACCAGCGTTCGTCCCCAGTGCTTCTGGACCTGCTCGATTCGGCGGATGCAGTGATCGATCACCTCGCGGCAGGCCGGGAGCGGAATCAGATCGTGAGAATGGCGGCCCCCGACCGCCGACCAGCACAGGTGGTCACTCAGCCAGTGTGCACCGAGACGCTCGGCCCATGCGGCGGCCCGGTCGAGGTATCGCAGGTCCAGGGGATCGCTGGATCCGAGATTGAGCCCGACCCCGTGAAGCACCAGGGGGTAGCGTTCGGCCAGCTCGCTCAGCCCGTCGATGAACCTCGGCGGTGCCGAAAACAGGTTCTCGGTGACCACCTCGAGCCACCCGACCTCGGTCCCGGGTGCTTTGAGAAGTTCGCCGAGGTGTTCGTCTCGGAGGCCGAGTCCGGCACCGGAAACGCGTGTCCGGCCTGCCGGGCTCACTTCACTGTCATGGTGCCCACGACCTTCCCGCTGGCGAGCTTTTCGCAGATGCCCTTCGGCATGAAGACCCACTCTTCGGGATCGTTGTCCTTGGCCGCCCTGCCGCTGCAGATGTGCCCCTTTGCACCGCAATCGTTCTCGCCCGTCTTGACGAGGCCCGCACACTTTTCGAGTTCGTCTCCGGGTTCGGCCCAGTGTGGCGCCGCCCATCCCGTGCCCGCCGAGCCGCTCACACCCGCGACGAGCAAGCCCATCAACGCCCTTCTGACCAGATCGCTCCTGCGCATGCTACCTCCGTCGTCGGGACGCGACTCGCGGCCGCGCCCGAATATTCCCGGTAGCTTAGGAAGAATGCCCTTGGGTGGCAAAATCACGCGGTCGGCGACCCGTCAGGAAGTGCGAAGCTTCGGCAGCACCTCGCGTGCGACGCGCTCGAGCACCTCGTAGCGCGGCTCGAAAGCTGGCAGGATCATCACTTGATCGAGTCCCGCCTCCTCGAGGGCCCACAGGCGCTCAATCAACTGTTCGGGCGTTCCGATCATGCAGGTCGCCTGGAGCAACTCGTGCGTGAGGAAGCGTTCCTCTTCGGGGACCACCCAGCAGTTGTGGCCGGCGTGGATGCGCTGGTGCAGGCGTCTGGCCGGAATCGCTGCGAGCATCGCGCAGTAGTCGTCCCAGAGATCGGCCAGGAATCCGGGCGGATCCTGGCCGAACTGGCGCCACTGGTCATAGGCGTAGTGGACGGTCGCCATCGCGAAGGCCCCGCACTCGTGGCGTACGCGTGGAGAATCCGAGGACTCCCCGGGATCCAGAACCGCGATCGTGCTCAGCGCGGTGGTGGCGTAGGCGTCTCGATCCAGGCTTCGTCCGACCTTGCGCGCGCCGGCCTCGATCTGACTCCACCAGTGTTCCATCACGGCCGGATGCGGCGGCAGAGCGAGTACCGCGCCGTCGCCGTGGGTTCCGGCCAGGCCCAGCGAGCGCGGCCCGAAGCCCGAGACGTAGAGCGGGATCGGATCCCGAAAGTTCACGAACCCCCGGTCGGGCATGACGTGCCGAATCGGAATGGTGTTCTCGCCCTCGTGGAGGAGCGACTCCTCGCCGCGAAGCAGCGGACGCAGCGCTTCGAGGTAGCGATCGAACGCCGCGATCCGTTGTGGCGGCTGGCCCATGATCCGCATCGCGGTATTTCCGGCACCGACCCCGAGAAAGGTCCGGCCGGGCGCCAGCACGTTGATGCTCGCGATCGCGGCGGCCGTGACCGGCGCCGGTCGCGTGCCCGAGACGGCGACCCCGGTTCCGATCCGGATCCGCGAGGTGCGGTCCGCCACGAGTGCCAGCGTGGCGTAACAGTCCGACCAGAGCATCTGGCTGTCGGCCAGCCACGCGTGCGTGTAGCCCAGTGCCTCGGCGCGTACCACGTAGTCGACGTCTCCGATGTGCGAAGCGACACAGACCCCGAGTTGCATGGATCCCTCCCGTGTGCACCGGCAGCCTACCCCAGCCAGGAGCCGTGAACGCGCGCGGGTCGGCGGGCGGCCGCCGGCCACTCCCGGAAGCTGCCCGGCCTCGGTCGGACCGGGACCCGAATCGGTGTATCCGGGGCCGGCGGGCCGGGATTCGGCGCCGTGGGCTAGGACTGGTTGATCTTGCCGGTTCGCCGGTAGGCGGCCATCACGCCCCGAGCCCGACGACGCAGTCGCCCGTCGGGATCCTGTTGCAGCGCCTCGACTGCGGCCACGACCGTGGGCTCGCGCGAGGCCCGGCTCCGGGTCGCGGGCTCCGGATCCCGGGTCAGAGCGAGCAGGGCTTCGATCGCGGTCTGTTTCACGGAGTCCGCAGCCTAACGGACCGCGCGGCCGGTCGCGATCCCGTTCAGCACTCCCCGCGGCCTCCGGCTGCGGGTGGTCTCACTCGGTGCCGGCGCGTTTCGTCAGCATCGGTACGAACGCGACTGCGCCCTCGGAGCGGCGCCGAGTGCTGCCGTCCGGGAGCTTCTCGACGACGACGAGTTCCTGGTGCCGCTCACCGATCGGCATCACCAGCCTGCCGCCCGGCGCCAGCTGCGCGACGAGCGGCTCCGGCACCTCCGCAGCCGCGCACGCGACCACGATCGCGTCGAAGGGCGCGGCTTCGGGCCAGCCTCCGCTCCCGTCGCCGCGCTGGAACTCGATCTGTGCGTACCCCAGTCCGCAGAGCCGCGCGCGCGCGGTCTCGAGCAGTTCGGGGTCGATCTCGATCGACCAGACCTGCGCGAACGTCTCGGCCAGCAGCGCGGTCTGGTAGCCGGACCCCGAGCCCACGTCGAGGGCGCGCGCCCCGCCGTTCTGGACCAACTCGGTCATCAGCGCGACGACGTAGGGCTGGCTGATGGACTGCCCCTCGCCGAGCCGCAGCGAACGGTCCGCGTAGGCGTGTTCGCGCAGCGCACCAGGGACGAACTGGTGACGCGCGACGCGGCGCGCCGCAGCGAGTACGCGCGGGTCGCGAATGCCTCGCGCCTCGATCTGGGTGTGCACCATCTCCAGGCGCTGCTCGGCATAGGTCGCCTCGTCGTTCAATCCCCGCTCTCCTTCGAAGAGCTAGCGATGCTAGCAGGGCTCGGCGAACCGGCTGCGAATCTGCCAAGCTGGGGTCCGTCATGGCTCGCCGTCTGCAATCCCTCCTGATCTCGATGCTGCTGGTGGCTGGCTGCACGACGAATCCCGTGAGTGGCCGGCGCGAAGTCGTGCTGATGTCCGAGGAGGACGAGCGGGAGGTCGGGCGGGAAGCCGCGGAGCAGATCCAGCTCGAGCTGGGGCTGCTGCCAGCGGATTCGCTCAGTGCCTACGTGCAGGAGATTGGGGGACGCCTGGCGCGGCTCTCGCCGCGGGCCGGGGTTACCTACCAGTTCCGGATCGTCAACCTGCCTGAGGTGAATGCTTTCGCGTTGCCGGGTGGTTACGTGTACATCTCCCGTGGCCTGCTGGTGCTCGCGAACTCCGAGGACGAACTCGCGAACGTGATGGCTCACGAACTGGCGCACGTGGCCGCGCGGCATGCGGCCCAGCGGCACTCGCGCGCAGTCGGGACCGGGATCGTGTCGGTGCTCGGGATGATTGCGGCCGGGGCTTTCGGCGGGTCCGATGCCGCGCTGGTCGCCGCCCAGGTCGGGGGCGCCGCCGGCGCCGGGATGATCGCAGCGTACAGCCGCGACCAGGAACGCGAGGCGGACCGTGTCGGGCAGGATCTGGCTGCGCGGGCGGGCTGGGATCCCGCCGCGATGCCGCGCTTCCTGCAGTCGCTCGCGCGCGCCAACCGGCTCCAGCAGGGGCCGGGACCTCGTCCCGGTTTCTTTGACACCCACCCGAGTACACCGGAACGGGTCGGCAGTACGAAGTCGCGCGCGCGGATGCTCGCCCAGGGTCTCGCGCTGCCGATCGCGCCGACACGCCGGGAGTATCTGGCCCGGATCGGCGGCGTCCTGCTCGGAGAGGACCCCGCTGCGGGTATCCTAGAGGAGAATCGCTTTCGCCACCCGGACCTCGACCTGTTCCTGCGTTTCCCGTCGGGCTGGGCGACCCGGAACACCGGACCCGTGGTCGCGAGCGTATCGAAGAACGAGGCGGCCCGCTTTACGCTGGAGCTGCAGGAATCCGATACGGATCCGCGGCGGGCCGCCGATGCGTTCACCGCAGAGAACCGGATCCAGGTCCGAAGTTTCGGTATGCGTCGGATCGGCGGCCTGCGCGCCTACCGTGTAGTCGGCTCGGGCGGAACCCGCGAGGGCTTCGCGGGCCTGCACATCACCTGGATCGCGCACCGCGGCCGCATCTTTCGCCTGACCGGAACGACCCCGATGGAGTTGCTCTCCTACTACCTGCCGCTCTTCGACAAGACGACCCGGAGCTTCCGGCCTCTGACGCAGGAGGAACTGGCGGCCTTCGAGATGCGGCGGCTCCGGATCGCGGTTGCCGAGCGGGGCGAGACGATCGCCGAACTCTCGGAACGTACCGGGAACGGCTGGGAGATCGCGGAGACGGCGGTCATGAACGAACTGCGCCAGACTGCGAAGCTCCGGGCCGGTCAGCGAATCAAGATCGCGATCGTCGAGCCTTACGAGCCAGACTGGAAGCGCGAGGACGGATCCTAGCGAGCGCAGTGTCGGACGGCACGGCGCGTGCTTCGGCAGTCAGCTTCGTGGCGCGGCTACTTGGGGTCGCTGAACTTCGGCTCGCGCCGCTCCAGGTTCGATGTCACGGCCTCGATCTGGTTGGGTGATCCGATCAGGGCGGCCTGCAGCCGCGCCTCTCGCTCGAGTCCTTCAGACAGAGTTGACTGCACACTCTGGTTGAGCAATTGCTTGCCGGCCCGGATCGCGTCGGGCGACTTCGACGCGATCTCGCGCGCGAGTTCCAGGGCCGCTGCCCTCGGGTCGTCTGCCACCCGGGTCGCGAGTCCGAGTTCGACGGCCTCCGTCCCCGAGACGACGCGCCCCGAGAAGACGAGTTCCTTCGCGACGTCGAGACGGACCAGGTGGCGGAGCGTCTGCGTTCCCGACATGTCGGGGATGAGCCCCCACTTGATTTCCATCACCGAGAGCCGTGCGTCCGGGGCGACGATGCGGATGTCGGCGGCGAGCGCGATCTGGATCCCGCCGCCATAGGCCACGCCGTGCACGGCCGCGATCACGGGGACCGGCAGTTCCTGCCACGCCCAGGCCGCGCGCTGCGCGAAGTTCGCGGGGCTCTCGACCTTGGAGCTTGCCAGCAGGCCGGAAGGACGGTCGGCGTTGGCCTCGCCCTTTCCGGCCATGGCTGCGAAGCTCGTCATGTCGAGACCCGCGCAGAAGCAACGTCCCTCCCCGGAGAGCACCACGACTCGAACGCCCGAATCCTGCGCGATTTCATCCGCGGCCTGCGCGAGCTCCTGGAACATCTCGGAGTCGATCGCGTTCATTTTCTCGGGGCGGTTGAGTCTCGCATCCGCGATGCCGTCGTGAACTTCGACTACGACCCGGTCGGACATGAGGGCCTCTCCTTCTTCGCGGAGGCGATTCTCCCAGATCCGGGCAGTTCCGTCGATCAGATCCGGATCTTCTCCCAGGCCCCCGAGCGGAAGCGCCAGACCAGCGCGAGCGCCAGCAGCGACACGTAGATCGAACCGCCGATCCACGCGCCCGTGGGTCCGCCGCCGAGGTGGATTCCAAGCAGCCACCCCAGCGGCAGGAACACGCCCCAGGCCAGGGCCGTCTGCACGATCAGCGGCCAGCGCGTGTCACCGGCGCCGCGCAGTGCCCCGCTCGCGACGATCCCGAACGAGTCCAGTAACTGGAACAGGGCCCCCAGCATCACGAGCGGCCGCCCGAGCCGAAGCACCTCCGGGTCATCGGAAAAGATTCCGAGCAGCTGTTCGGGTAGCGCCAGGAGCGGGATCGCGATCAGGCAAGCGAGGAGTGCCGCGAACTTCTGGGAAGATCGGAAGCTCTGCCGAGCGGCGGCGATATCGCCGGCCCCGATGTAGCGACCTACCAGCGTCGAGGAAGCCACCGAGATTCCGATCGCCTGCATGAACGAGAGCGAGAGCAGCACTACGAAGGCCTGGCTCGCTGCCATCTCGGCGTTTCCCATGCGCGCGATCAGCGTCGAGAACACCGCGAACGCGAGCATGTCGAGCACCCACTGGCCCCCGATCGGGAGGCCGGTGCGCACGAAGCGCCGAACCTTTTCCAACTCGAGCGAGACGGGTGACCCCGAGTACTTTCGGCGGATCCGGGATCGACTGAACGCGATCCACATGTAGCCCGCGTACACCCACTCCGCGATGGCCGTGGCTGTGCCCGCGCCAACGACCCCCCACTCGGGCAGGCCCAGCTTCCCGAAGATCAGCCCGTAGTCGAGCACGACGTTGACGCCGTTCGCGACCAGGGTCGCGTAGAGCGGGGTCCGCGTGTCGCCGGTGCCGCGGAAGAACGACGAGAGGATCATGGCCATCGAGAGCCCGACCGCGCCGAGAACCCGCGGACGTAGGTAACTCCCGGCCGTCTCCTGGAGTTCCGGCGAGGGCCCGAGCAATCCCAGGAAGGGCTCCAGTGCGAACCAGAGCACGGCGGACATGAGCAGGGTCCCGGGGACCAGTACGTACAGCGCCTGCCAGACCCAGGGGGCGCAACGGCTCGGATTTCCGGCGCCATCTTCCTGGGACACGAAGGTCTGCACACCGGTCGCGGTGCCGAGGAACACACACAGCAGCGTCCAGAGCCAGATTCCGCCAAAGCCCACGGCGCCGAGTTCGACCGCGCCGAGCCGGCCGACCATCGCGGTGTCGACGAACTGCATCGCGGTCATCGACATCTGGGTCAGGATGACCGGGTAGGCGAGCAGCCCCATCTCGCGCATGCCGCCGCGCGGAAGCGCCGGGTTGATGGGTGTGACGAGTTCGGTCGGAGTACTCATGAAAACGGTTCCGGAAACGTCGAAGGCCGCGATCGCTTTCGCGTCCGCGGCCTTCGGCGGCCCCTTCCGGGGCGCGGGTTCGTCCGTGGCGGACGCGCGTCAGGTCCTCTCCTCCCCAACCGCGGGGAAATTGGCCGAGGTGCGCGGATTGCCTGGGTTGGAGCGTTTCATCGGGCTCACCAGCTCTTCTGGCCGCACTGGTTATCACCGCCTGCCGCGCTGCGCAAGCAGGCCGCGAAAGCGGCTTCGGAGGGTGGCCAAGATCGGCCAATTTTCCGGATCTCGGCGACTTCTCCGGTAGCGTCAGGGGCATGCCCCGATTGCTCGAAGCCGCCATCGGCCGGCTCGCGAACTTCATCGCGGTCTCGACCTCGGCGGCGCTCCGACACCCGGCGCTCACGCTCGTGCTGACCGGCGCGCTGTGTGCCTGGCTCGCGCTCGGGGTAGCCCGGTTGGAGCAGCTTTCCTCGCTGCTGGGCTTCCTGCCCCGGGATAGTCCTGCCGTTGTTCGCTACGACCGCTTTTTGGACGAGTTCGCGAGCGACGAGCTCATCCTGGTGGCCGTGAGCTGTGCCCGCAGCGAGCGCTGTAGCCGGGTGTTCGAACCGCGTGTACTCGAGCAACTCGGCGCCCTCGAGGAAGAGCTCTGGAACCTGAATGGGGTGGATCGCGTTCTGGGGCTCACGAGCGCGCCGTATCTGGACGCGGAGGGACGCAGTCTTCTCGTCCGGCGTCTCGGGGACCTCGCGACGGGGCAAGAAGCCGAGATCCGGGATCTCGCAACGCGCGTGCTCGGAGACCCATCGTTCGTGGGCGCCTTCGTTTCGGCGGATGCCGACACCGCCGGGCTCGTGGTGCAGTTTCCTTCCCGGACGTTCTCGGAATCCGAACGACGCGTGCTCGTCACGGAACTCCTTTCGGTTCTAGAGGACTTCGAGCGCAAAACGGGGCTCGTGGCCTTCGCGGTCGGGCAGCCGATCGCTTCGACGCTCAGCAACCAGAACACACGGGACGATCTGGCGCTCCTGATCCCGCTCATGTTCCTGGTCGTCGCAGTGGCCTTCTACCGCGTGTTCCGCTCCCTGGTCGCCGCGTTCGTGCCCCTGATCTGCGTGGCGGCCGCGACCCTGCTGGCCTTCGGTCTGATGGGGCATCTCGGCATTCCGATCACGGTCGTGAGCTCGATTCTTCCGATCCTGATCGTTGTGATCGGGGTCACCGACGCGATGCACCTGATGACGCGCTACTTTCAGCACCGCGATCTCGGCCTCGCGAATCGGGCGTCGCTCGAGCGAGCGGCCCGGGAACTCGGAGTTCCGAGCCTGATGACCGCGCTCACGAGCTCGCTCGGGTTGCTATCTTTTTTGCTGGCGCCGCTCACGCACCTGGGCGAATTCGGTGCGATGGCCGCGGTCGGGATCGCGGGCGCCTTCGTGGCGACCTTCACGCTGCTGCCGGTGCTCGTCCTCCTGTTTCCCCCACGCATTCGCCGCAGGCCCAACCTCGAACTCGGGGACCGCATCCTGGACGGCATCCACGCCTTCAGCACGCGGCGCGCAGGACTCCTGCTCGGTCTTTCGGTCGTGACGCTGGCAGCGGCCGTTGTCGGGATGAGTCGGATTCACGTGCAGAATGATCTGTTTCAGATCCTGGACGAGTCGGATTACATCTTCCGTTCCGAGACCTTCGTGTCGGATCAACTGCGTCATACCAGGACGCGCGAGATCATTCTCGAGGCGCCCCCGGGGGTCTCGCTCAGCGATGCCGGCGCGTTCAGAGAACTGGCCAACGCCGAGCGGGCGTTGCTCGAGAGCCCCTACGTGCGGCGGGTGGACTCCGTGCTCGCGCTGTTGCGACGGGTCGACGCCCTGCTCGGAGATTCGGACCCGGGTGCGGGGGCGCTTCCGGGTTCCAGCGGGGAGATCGAGGAGCTTGTGTTTCTGCTCCAGTCCGCGGCTCCTGAGTGGCTCGAGTCGCTCGTGAGCATCGACCTGCGGATGGTTCGACTCTCGGTTCCCTGGCCGATCCTGGACTCCAGCACGAACCTGGTCGAGGGTCGAAAGCTCGAGCGAGCCGTTGCTGAGGCCGCCCCCGGCTGGTCGGTATCGACCACGGGCATCTCCGATCTGAACGCGCTGCTGTCCGACCTGGTGCTCCGGACACAGGTGTCCAGCTTCAGCGGCGCCTTCGTCACGATCCTGATCGTGCTCGCGCTGCTGGTGGGTTCGCTGCGGCTGGCGCTGCTCGGCATGATTCCGAACATGCTGCCCATCGCAGTGCTACTCGGCCTGATGGGGTACTGGGGGATCCTGCTCGACATCGGAACCGCGATGGTCGCCACGGTCCTGATCGGGATCTCGGTCGACGACACAGTCTACTTCTTGTTGCACTACCGGAACGCCCGGAGGGAAGGCGCGGACGTTTCGCGTGCGGTTCGCTTCTCGTTCGGATTCAGCGGAAACGCCGCGATCTTCTCGACCCTGATCCTGGCGGCCGGATTCTCGCTGCTCGGCTTCTCGAACTTCCAGAGCCTGGCGTATCTGGGCATTCTCTCGGCGCTCGCGGTCATACTCGCCGTGATCTCCGAATTGTTTCTGCTGCCGGCCGTCCTGGTGATCGGAGATCGCGTCGGGCAGTGGCAAGCCAGGCGCGCGCGGGCCGCACACCCCGGGGCCGCTCCGGAGAAGACGCGAAGTTTTACATCGCCTCTGAGCTGACGCGGAGGCGAGTTCGGAGGGACTCTACTCCGCGCGCAGCGCGCCAGCGTCCGCCCGCGCGCGTTCCAGCAGCTCGAGCAGCGCTGTGGGGTCGCGCACCACGCGATCGGCCCCCGCAGACGCGAGCTCCGCCTCGGTTCCGAAGCCGTACGCAACCCCGATCGCAAACAGCCCGTTCTGCCGCGCCGCTTCCATGTCGCGGCGACGGTCTCCGACGAGCGCGGTCGTGTCCGGATCCAGGCGTTCCTCGCGCAGCAGAAAGCGCACCAGCTCCGCCTTGTCGTCGTTTCGGCCGTCGAGTTCGGGGCCGTAGACGGCCTCGAAGTGGTCGGCGATCGCGAAGTGCCGCAGAATCCGCTCGGTGTAGACGATCGGCTTCGAGGTTGCGATCAGGATTCGGTAGTCGAGTTTTTCGAGCCCGATGAGGAGTTCCCGGATTCCCGGGTAGATGCGGTTCTCGAACAGGCCGACCTCCCCGAAGCGTTTGCGATACAGCGCGACGGCCCTCTCGATCGTGGCAGGATCTCCCGGTGCCAGGAGCGTGGCAAAGGTCTCCCGCAGCGGAGGTCCGATGAAGCGAAACAGCGACTCGGCCGGCGGGCTCTCGTGGCCGAGTTCTTGCAGCGCGTGCTGGATCGAGAGCGTGATTCCCACGGCGGGATCGGAGAGCGTTCCGTCGAGGTCGAACAGCGCCGCGGAGAGTGCCGGGTTCGGGGACGTCACGGCTCCGTCCGTCGCGGCTCGCTTCCCGGTGCGGGGTTCTTTCATCACGGCTCCGCAGTATAGGGGCGGACGCCCCGCAAGCGCGCGACCAGGGCGACCGCGGCGTACCCGGCGAGGCTCGCGCCCGCAGCGTTTAGCGACTGATCGCTCCGGGACCCGCGGGGCAGGATCCCGAACAGATTCAGGACGAAGGCGACCCCCAGCCGGCTGACGCCGCAGGCGCCGATCCAATTCGGTCCGGAACCTGAGAGGGGTTGCATGGCTTCCTTCCGATACCGGTCTAGCGGCGGAACTTCGAGAAGTCCGGGCTTCGCTTCTCGCTGAAAGCTTCGACTCCCTCGGCCGCCTCGGGACTCTCGAGAAATAGGTCGAGGCTCGCGAATGCCAGGCTCCCGATCCCGCCGATCGAGTCGCTGTCCGCGTTGAACGAGTGCTTCAGGACGCGAAGCGCGGTCGGACTCTTCTCGAGCATCTCATCCGCCCAGTGGCGGACTTCGGCGCGAAGTTCGGAGCCCGGTACCACGCGGTTCACGAGTCCCCAGCGCTCCATCGTCGCTGCGTCGTACTGCCGACACAGATACCAGACTTCGCGCGCGCGCTTGTCGCCCAGGATCCTGGCCAGGTAGGCGCTGCCGAAGCCCGCATCGAACGAGCCGACTCGCGGCCCCGCCTGACCGAAGCGCGCGTGCTCGGCCGCGATGGTCAGGTCGCAGATCACCTGCAGCACGTGGCCGCCACCGATCGCGACCCCGTTCACGGCCGCGATCACGGGCTTTGGCACGTCGCGAATCACGCGGTGCAGGTTCTCGATTTCGAAGAGGCCGCTCGCCGTGGGGCCGTAGTCTCCGCTTTCCGCGCGCTGCTTCTGGTCCCCGCCCGCGCAGAAGGCGCGGTCCCCGGCCCCGGTCAGGGCGATCACGCCGACGCTGCGATCTGCCCAGGCCGCCTTGAAGCAGAAGATCAATTCATCGACCGTGTGTCCGGTGAAGGCGTTGTAGCGTTCGGGCCGCTCGATCGTGATCCAGGCCAGGCCCCGATCGACCTCGTAGGAAACGTCGCTGAGGTCGTCTTTCGTCATTCTCCGTCCCCCTGTCGTGTAGATTCCTGCCGAGCCTACGCCGGGCCGTGGATCGGGCGCTAGTCTCGGGGCGCGATGCCGCCGGGACCCAGCCTTCAGTTCTTTCCCTCAGCCCATCTGCTCGGGGATCAGCTCCGCGCCGAGATCGAGAAGGGCTCTGCGGCCGAGCGCCGGCTGATCGCGCTCGCGGTCGGGCGATCCACGCTCCCGCACTACGCAGGCCTGGACCCGAATGCTGCCGGACTCCAGGACAAGCTCTTTCTTCCCGTGGACGAACTCGTTCCGGCGCCCGCGTCCCCGCGGAATTCGTTTTCGGGACGGCTCCGAAGGGCGTTGCCTGCGGAACTCAGCGACTTCGTGCACGAGATCGCAGTACAGGACCCGGCGCGGGCATCGCGGCGGCTCGAGAACTGCGTCGAAGCTGCCGGACTCGCGGTCTGCGTGCTCGGGCTCGGCCCGGACGGACACGTCGCCTTCAATCAACCCGGGAGCGGGCCGGAGACGCGGACCCGACTGGTCGAGATTCTTCCGGAGAATCTAGACCGGCTCGGCGAGGTCGCGCCCGCGACGCACGCGCTCACCCTGGGGTTGGCGAGCCTGCTATCGGCCGAGCGGATCGTGCTGGTCGTGGATGGCGCCGGTAAGCGGCGCGCGCTCGAGCGCGTGATCGAGGGCCCCGAGGGGAGCGACCTGCCGGCGTCGTTTCTGCGGCGGCATCCGGACTGCCGTGTGCTCGTGGTCGGGGAGGCTGCCCGGCGGGTCTAGAATCTCCTACGGGGATGAGGAGGAGTACCCGGGCATGTCGAATCCAGAGACCTACTATCGGGACCACTGGCTCGTGGTCGAGCCGGAACGGCTCGAGGCCTACGAGAAGATGTTCGAGTGGCATCCGCGGATGGCGCCCCTGCTCGAGCCGGCAGATCTCCGGCCCGGCCAGACCGTGGTGGACTACGGATGCGGGCCCGGCCTGCTCACGCTCGAACTCGCGCGGCGCGTGGGCCCGGACGGACACGTCCACGGCGTGGACATCAACACCAGCTTCGTCGAGCGGGCACGGCGCCGGCTGGCCGGGCAGGGCCTGGGGGACCGTGTCACGATTCACCGGATCGACAGGGACGGACTGCCGCTGCCGGATGCCGCCGCCGACCGGGTGGTGTGCAAGAACGTGCTGGAGTACGTGGATGACCCGGCCGCGACGCTGGCCGAGTTCCGGCGCGGACTCCGCTCCGGGGGCCTCGCACACACGATCGACAGCGACTGGGGCCTGCTGACCGTCGAGCCGCTCGGCCCGGAGCCGATCGCGGAACTCTTCGAGGCGGCGCGACCCGCCTACCGGACGCCGCTGATCGGACGCCGGCTTTACGGTCTCTTCCGCGCGGCCGGATTCTGCGAGGTGACGGTTCGGGTCCTCGCGGGAGCCGACACACACGGCCGGATGCTGCCGATCCTGTCCAACATGGCGACCTACGCGCGCGCGAGCGGCCGCATGCAGGATTCCCGGATCGACAGAATCCTAGAGGACGCGCGGGACGCGGCCGAGGCCGGCACGCTCCTGCTGCTGCTGCCGCAGTTTCTGGTTACGGGCGCGGCGCCCTGAGCGCTCAGAAGGTGATCACGCTCCGGGCGACCTCGACCTTGCGCATGGCGTCGAATGCGTCGTTGATCTCACCGAGCTTGCGACGGGCCGAGATCATCTCGTCGAGCTTCAGCCGGCCGTCGAGGTAGAAGTCGGCGTAGCGGGGAATGTCGATCCGGAAGCGGTTCGACCCCATCATGGAGCCGACGACGCGCTTTCCCTGCAGGAACGCGAGCCCCGGCAGTTCGATGTTCACGCCGAGCCCGTACACGCCGATGATCACCGCCATGCCACCGGCCTTGATCATATGAAAGGCCTGCTCGCCGGTTTCCTTGAGTCCGATCGCTTCGAACGCGTAGTCTACGCCGCCGCCCGTCAGTTCCCGGACCGCCATGACCGGGTCGCTCTCGGAGGCGTCGACGCCGTCGGTGGCGCCGAGCGAAGCGGCGAGATCGAGCTTCCAACTCACGCGGTCGATCGCAATGATGCGTCCGGCCCCAGCGATCGACGCGCCCTGAATCACCGAGAGCCCGACGCCCCCGCACCCGATCACGCAGACGCTGCTGCCCGCCTCTACCCGGGCGGTGTTGAGCGCGGCACCGACCCCGGTCGTCACGCCGCAGCCGATCAGGCAGGCACGGTCGAGCGGGATCTCGTCCTGGATCCTGACCACCGCGTTTTCGTGCACCAGCATCTGTTCCGCGAAGGCGGAGAGGTGCGTGAACTGGTGGATCGTTTCGCCGTCCTTCGAGAGACGCGGGGGCGCCTCGGGCGCGCGCGCGGTCGAAGCTCCACCGCAGAGGTTGGGACGGCCGCTCAGGCAGAACTCGCAAGCCCCGCAGAAGACCGAAAGGCACGCGACCACACGGTCGCCCGGTTTCACGTAGCCCACCTGATCGCCCACCTGCTCGACGATGCCGGCGGGTTCGTGTCCGAGTACGGTCGGGAGCGGCACCGGAATCGCGCCGTCGATCATGTGCAGGTCGCTGTGGCAGACGCCGCAGGCCTCGGTGCGCAGGAGCACTTCGTGGGGTCCCGGCTTGCTGATCTGGATGTCTTCGACCTCGAGCGGCTGCTTGGCCGCGCGCATGACGGCTGCCTTCATGTCTCCTCCTGCTGAAGCGGTGCGAGCATCATACGCCCTCCGAGAGTGCTGAGTTCAGGCTAGATCCTGCCCGCAGTCTCGACGCCGTCCCAACTCGCGCGCTCGGCCTCGAAGGGGGCCTCTTCGACGCCGCAGCTCTCGCCCAGGAGCATGGTGTGGCGTGCTTCCCCGTACGCGGGCCACTTGCCCAGGGTCTCGTGACTCGGATCTCCCGTGCGTGCGAAGGCGAGCCAGGCGTCCTGGGTGTTGCGCTCGAGCGCGTCGGCCGCAGGCCCGGCTCCCGAAAACTCGCGCGCGCCCGCCGAGTCGATGGTGCCAAAGACGAATCCGAGCTCGATCGCGTGGCACGCCCCGAGCATTCCGCCCATGGACGGGGACTTCCAGGTGTAGAGGTAGTTGTAGGCTGGGGTGCGGTTCGCGTGCTGAGCCTCCGCCAGTTGCAGCGCCGGGACCCGGAAGATTCGGTCGGTCTCGATCGCAAGCATGAGTTCGGTCGGCGTGACCGGGTCGTTGCGCGAAGTTCGAGCCTCTCGGTAACAGCGGATGATCCTGCGCGCGTCCGTCTCCTCGAGATTTTCGGAGAGGCGGGTGACCAGCTCTTCTTCCCCGAGGCTGAAGATCGAGGGATCGGCCGCGCCGAAGAGCTTCCATTCCTCGAGGGTGGAGCCGACCAGCACGGGAATCCCGGCCGCCGAGCCGGCCCTCACGGAGTCGATCGGAATGCGCGGCAGTACCCGGCCGTCGACGCAGGGTTGGAAGGGCATCCCGCCGAGTTCGGGATCGGCCTGTCCCAGCAGCGCCATGCGAGCCTGCACCTCGAGCAGTTGCGCCGGAGTCGCGGCACGCAGCGCGTCGGTGTCGCGCCTGGCGAGCCCCAGTTCCGCGAGCACGCGCTCGGCTGCGCGCAGCGCACGCTCCGCTGAGTTCGACGTGCCACAGGCCCCGCTCTGCGGGATCGCCTTATGAAAGAGTCCGCGTGCCTCGGGCAGGCCCAGCAGGCAGCCGATGCTCATCCCGCCCGCGGACTCGCCGAAGATGGTGACGTTCTCGGGATTCCCTCCGAAGCCGGCGATGTTCTCGCGCACCCAGCGGAGTGCCGCGACTTGGTCGAGCAGCCCTTCGTTTCCGGTGGCCGGAATCCGTCCATCCGTCAGGGCGTCGAGGTTCATGAAACCGAGCGGACCGAGTCGGTAGTTGATCGTAACGATGACGACGTCGCCGCGTCGCGCGAGTACCGATCCCTCGTAGAGGGATTGTGCGCCCGATCCGAGCACGAAGGCTCCGCCGTGAATCCAGACCAGGACCGGGCGAGCCGCGTCGTCGAGACCCGGCGTCCAGACGTTCAAGGACAGGCAGTCTTCGCTCATCGAGTCTCCGACCGTGAAGGCCGGCAGGATGTCGAGCGGAATCGGGTTCTGGTGTGCGGCCGGACCGAACTGCCTCGCGGGACGGACGCCCTGCCATGGCTGGGTGGACTCCGGCGGCAGCCAGCGCCGCTCGCCGATCGGGGGCTCGGCGTACGGAATCCCCTTGAAAACCACGAGTTCGCCTTCGCGAACGCCCTCGACCTGACCCTGCGCGGTGTGTACGACTGTACTCATGTCGCGCAGGGTACCACCAGTCAGACCCGCACACGCAGCGCGGGCCGCGACTCCACAGTCGCCGAGCCCCGCGCTAGCCGGAGCTTCCGGTCGGGATTGCGAAGCCCGTGATCGGGCAGGTCTTCCTGCCGGCGAGCAGTGAGTAGGGCTGGTCGCTGAGTCCGTTGTACTGCAGCGTGGCGACCCCGGCCCCCGCGATCTCGGCGCAATCTCCTCGATTTGGGATCAGCGCCACCATGTCGCCTCCGTAACCGAATCGGAGCAGGGTCGCGCTCGGGAAGCGGCCGCGCAGGAAGATCAGTTCGGGGTCCTCCGAAATGCTGCGGAACGTCGACTGGTCCATGATCGGGCCACGAGCCTGGGCGAGCTGCTGAAAGTCGAGCCAGGCTTGAATGCTCGCGACGCCGAGCGGCGTGCAGACCTGGCCGGCGGACTGAATCGAGCCGAGGATGCCCGAGGATACGTAGTTGATCGACGCCTCCGGAACCAGGATCGAGCTGCAGGCCTGGTTGCGTGGTACGAGCAGTCGAATTTCGATGTCGGAGGTCTCGAGCCCCGCATCGAGGTAGACGTAACGTTCGACGACCGACGTGACCTGCATCGGTTGACTGGACCCGGGAAGGCCGATCGCCGAGCCGAGGCGGCCTCCTCCACAGGCTGAAAACACCAGCGAGGCACAGAAAACGGCGATGTGTTTCACGCAGACCCTCCGCCGGGATCATACACGCAGGAACATCCACCCGGGTGCAGACGTCGGGAGCTTGGGCACCCGGCTGAGGGGAAGGTACCGCACCGGCTGCACGCGGTTGGGCAGGCATGCTAGGTCACGACTCGGCGCTTTATGGATGCGGATCTCTCAGCTTTGCGTCGATCGGTTCGAAGGGACACGAGCCAGACGCACCGCTCCCTTTCGGGGCAGTTTCGGTCCGCGTTCGAGACAACAGGTCTTGTCTCAGGCGCCTGGAACGTCGGGAACGGCGTCGCGCTCCGGTTCGGCGGGCGGACGGGCTGGTCGCGTCGGGCTCAGTCCGAGCTTTGCGCGTGGGTAGTCGATGCGCACCCGAAACTTCTCGAGCAACTGAACGCCGATGATCGCCTCGCCTTGAAGCCAGCGTTCGACCCGCACGCTCGACTCGTCCGCGAGCGAAATTTGAAGTTCGATGTTTTCCAGTTCGAACGGCCCGAGTTGCGCCCGCGCCAGACGCTGTCGCAGCGTGACCTGGGTCCCGAGTACGTTTCGCATTCGCACTCGCTCCGCGTCCGGGTCGATCGCGATTTTGAGCTTGCGTGCGGCCTCTTCGCTCAGGATCAGGGTCGCGTCCGCACCTGTATCGACGAGGGCCCAGACCGATTCTTCGCCGACCCGGAGTTCCGCGTAAGGTCGTGCCTCGCTGATCCGCAGGTCGATCACGCGCTCCTCTGAGTTCCCACTGCCCTCGTCACCCACCCGGTGTACACCGGGGTCGAGAAAGCGAACGCGGCGAGCCCCGAAGTCGATCCCAACCACGAAGTTCTCGAGAAAGCGGCCGCCGAGCAGCGCGTAGTCGAAGTGGGTGGGGCCCCGGCCCCCTCCGACGACCCGCTGACCCATGCACCAGAATTCGAGCGAGCGACCCGTGATCGTAGAGCGCCGGTAGCGATCCTGCTTGGTTGCCCGAACCGAGATGCCGAGGGCGCGCGCGTAGGCGTCGGTCAGGATCGTGTCTGCTGCTCCGGTATCGAGTGCGAGCGTAAAGGAGCGCTTGCCCGGAGCAGCGAGGTCGATGTAGGGCGTGCCCCCGCGGCCGGTGTTGATGAAGGGAAGATCTGCGAGTACGCCCTGCTCCTGTACTCGGGCGCCTACGACTGCCGTGTCCCCTTCGAGTGCGCGCAGTCGGCGC
>SPKZ01006062.1_pt1 | contig 41322 bp, 34 predicted proteins | sample 2456571 | NCBI WGS metagenome assembly SPKZ01 (sample SAMN11192286, study PRJNA482655) | marine metagenome | biome: ENVO:00000447; feature: ENVO:00000244|ENVO:00000211|ENVO:00000569|ENVO:00002023; material: ENVO:00002151; isolation source: ocean water from marine abyssalpelagic zone ...
CCTTGTCACCCATCAGTCTGCTATTGCTGGGCAGCACAATGGCCGCAGCCCAATCTGTGGGCAACGATGACACACTCGAAGAAGTCATTGTTCGCTCCTCGCCGCTCTTAAGTGGCGCTGATGAGATTGTACTGGGTACCACAGTGCTGGATCGTCAAGATATTCTGCAGAACTTGAATGGCACCATTGGCGAAACCCTTTCCAGTATGCCTGGCGTAAGCTCCACGTTCTTCGGTCCAGGGGCTTCACGCCCGATTATTCGCGGTCTGGGCGGTGATCGTATCCGCGTCCTCACCAACGATATCTCCGCTTTCGATGTGTCTACCGCGAGTCAGGACCATCTTGTGGCCACTGAAGTCGCCACTGCGCAGCAAATTGAAATTTTGCGCGGGGCGTCCACCCTGCGCTATGGCCAGAACGCCGTCGGCGGCGTGGTGAACGTTTACGACAACCGCATTCCGCGCATAGCACCTGAAGATGGTCTGGACGCAGAGATTTTCGCGGGGTACTCCACCGTGGATGATGGCTACACGGTGGGCGGTTCAGCCGATGTAAGTGCAACCGACAATCTGGTTTTCCACATTGAAGCTTCTGACCGGGACTCCGACGAATACGACATTGATGGCTTTGCGAGCGAAGCCGCTGAAGAAGAAGGTGTGAAGGACACGGTTGAGAACAGCCAGTCCGAAGCCACCTCCGGTGCTGCCGGTTTATCCTGGATTGGTGATCGGGGCTACATCGGCTTCGCTGTTGGCTACCAGGAAGGGACGTATGGCCTGCCTGGCGGCAAGAAGAAGGAAGAGGAAGAGGAAGAGGAAGAACTGGAGCTATTCGCCGAAGAGGGTGAGGAGGAGGAAGAGGAAGGCCCCATCACTATCGACTTCGAGCAGATTCGCTACGATCTGGACGGCGAATACAACTTCGGCAATGGTCTGGTGAAGTTGGCCAAATTCCGCTTTGGTTATGCCGACTACGAGCACACCGAGTTCGCCGGCGATGAGCCCGAAACCAAGTACGATAATGATGAGTGGGAACTGCGTGCAGAGGCATTCATGAACGAGTTCGAGTTGGGCGCTGGCTCCGTGACCGGAACGTTTGGCGTAAACCTTGCCGATCGCGAGTTCTCGGCGGACGGTGAAGAAGCCTTTGTCCCGCTGAATGATCAGTTCCGTTGGGGCGTGTTCGGACTTGGGCGCTACGAGCTCGATATGTTCCACTTCGAGGCTAGCCTGCGGGTAGACGATCAGCAGAATGAGACAGATAACCTGGCCTTTGCCGGTGAGAGCTACGACGAGAGCGAAACCACCTACTCAGCCGCATTGACCGGTATTTACCACCTGAGTGATACCACCAGTATGGGCGTCAATCTGGCTCGATCTGAGCGTGCCCCCACGGCTGAGGAACTGTTCTCTAATGGCTTCCATGCCGCGACGAGTACAGTAGAGATTGGTGATACTAACCTCGATACCGAGGTGGCGTACTCGCTAGAGCTCTCCCTGAAGAGCAGCTATGAAGCTCTAAACTACGGTGTGAACATCTTTTACACCGACTACAGTGACTTTATCTTCCTGAGCCCGACGGGCGACCTGTTCGAGGAAGGCGATCCGTTCCCCGCAGATGAGGGCTTCCCGGTGTTTGCCTACCAGCAAGCCGATGCGGAGTTCTATGGCTTCGAGGCTGAAGCCGATTTCCTTGCATTCAGCAATGACACCTGGGCGGTGTCCATTGATGGGCAGGTAGACATGGTGCGTGCGCAAACGACGGAGTCCACGACCTTTGGTGGAATCGAGAATGTTCGCGACGAGTTCACCCCGCTGGGCACAAGCGGCATAACCGTCGAGGAGGGTGACCTGCCCTTTATCCCGCCAATGCGTGTCCTTGGGGGTGTGGATATCGACTACAAGCCATGGCGTTCAACCCTGCGTGTTGAAGTGCAGTACGTTGATGATCAGGACCGCGTAGGCGAGACGCCAGAAGGGAGTGAAGTAGAACTGGCGGGCACTACGCCTACCGATAGCTACACCTTCCTGAACATGTATTTGACGACTCAGCCTTTCGCCAATGCGCAGAACGTAACCCTGTCGTTGCGCGGACGTAACCTGACTGATGAGTTTGCGCGTTCTGCCACGTCTTTCCTAGCCGAGTCAGCACCGTTGCCAGGGCGTGATATTCGTTTCGGTATCAACGTGGCGTTCTAATGTGACTCTAATGCCGACCGCCCCTGCGGCCGGCCAGTGTCTAAGCCGAGAAGCCCCCGCAGTGCGGGGGCTTTTTTGTTTTAGCCTGAACGAGCGTCAGTAGGGCGATCGCGCGACTGCATCAGGCCCTTGGCCGTAATCACAATGGCAACCGCACAAATAGCGTAGGCCGACAGGCTGGTGACCATCACGCCGCTGTATTCATTGGCGCTGACCATTGAGGCAGCCACCGCTGGCCCCAGGCCGCCGCCGGCTCCGCTGGCGATGCCGCCTGCAGTAACAACAGCGCCCCCCGGATCCAGGTCGGCCAGCAAGCTTTGTATGTAGGGCGTCATGAATGCCCAGGTCACACTGTGAATGGAGATGAATAGCAGGAAATCCCAGTAGCCGCTGGCGTTCATAATGCCCATCAGGGAGGCGGCGCCAATAGCAATGCTCACCAGAACCGGCAGTGCGTGCCCGAACCTTGCCCCCACCAGAACGATGGCAAAGGCGCCGGGTACACCAACAATCGACGCGATGCCCAGTGAGGAGCCGATCTCGCCATCACTCAGGCCCGCATGGAAGGCTATGCGCTCTAGGTAGACGTCGGTTGCCACATTGGACGCTTCGCTGAAGCACAGTGCCACAAGGCCCGCGATAGCGGGGACCGTCAGCAGTAGCTTCCACTCGCTGCCGCGAATAGAGATGCCGGCGACATCCGCCGCATCGGTAGGCAGGTTGCGAACCAGGGCCAGTGCCGCAAACTGCAGGCAGGCAAAAGCCAAGTACATGTTGGTGACCGACAGTTCGGGTAGCCAGGTGGGTAATGCCCACAGGGCGATACCGCCAAGCCCGAACTGCAGCATCATGAACAGGCCGTAGGCGCGTTCGGACTCGGGTTGGCGGGCAAAAGCACTCATCACTGCGGCATAGGCCGCGCCTTCACTCAGTGCGTTAAGTGCGCGCAAGCCGTAGAACAGTGGCAAGTTTTCATAACTGAAGGCGGCGCCTGCATTGGCCGCTGCCGCCACAATCAGGCCGACGGTTGCAAGCCGGCGCAGTGGAAGACGATGCATGAATAGGGCGCAGATCAGTGCGATGGTTACCGATCCGATCGCCCCGTAACCCGAAGTCATCCCGGCGGCGGAGTCGCTGAGGCCGCCCGAATCCACCAGCACGCCGGTGATAATGGGGCCTATAAGAATAGGAATTAGCGTGATACAGCCGAGTACTGCGCATGCCCAGATTCTTGGCCCCGGCAGCATAGCTTTATCCTTCCCCGTGCGTTGTTAACACCCCATACAGGTCGGGCCTGCGGTCGCGAAACACCCCCCACTCGGTGCGATATCGTGCGACCTCATCGAGATCGAAGCTCGCCACTAGCACCGCTTCATTCGCGTCGTCAGCCTGATTCAGCAGAGCGCCGGTATGGTCGGCGATAAATGAATTGCCATAGAAGTCCATGTTCAGCGAGGCGTCTACAGTGGCTACCTCATGGCCAATACGATTTGAGGCGATCAGTGGCACCATGTTGGCGGCAGCATGCCCCTGCATCGTGCGACACCAGTGTCCTCTGGAATCCAGATCGGGTATGCCGGGTTCGCTGCCGATTGCCGTGGGGTACAGCAGCATCTCGGCGCCTTGTAGCACCATGGCTCTGGCGGCCTCGGGAAACCACTGGTCCCAGCAAACGCCCACACCCACGCGACCAAAGCGTGTATCCCAGACCTTGAATCCGGTATCGCCGGGGGTGAAATACTGTTTCTCCTGGTAGCCGACCGAGTTGGGAATATGAGACTTGCGGTAGACCCCGAGGATCTCGCCGTCGGCATCAACCATGGCCAGCGAGTTGAAAAACGTATTGCCTGCGCGCTCAAACCAGCTGATGGGCAGTACCACGCCCAGTGATCGCGCCAGTTGTTGGAAGTGCTGCACCAGAGCGCTGTCTGCCAGCGGCTTGGCCAGCTCAAGGTGCTCGCCGCGCTGTTCTATACAGAAGTAAGGCGTCTCAAACAGTTCTTGCAGGAGAATAACCTCGGCGCCGGCCTCCGCGGCCTGGCGCACCAGGCGCTCGGCATTGGCAATATTGGCTTCGCGGTCCCAGCTGCAGGCCATCTGTGTGGCTGCAAGAGTGACGTTACGCATCTATGATCCCCGTTTGTAAGGATTGATTAGGGCAATGGTGCAACTGAATTCCCCATCGAGGCAAACGCATTCTTTTTTGCCTATTGATTAAATTTGCTCATGTACTGCCCTTGCCCGCCTGGGCGATCAGCCAGTCCCAGAAGCGCCTTTCTGCATCATTGCGTAGCCGATCAGGGTCTCCGCGAAGCATCCATTGTTCCTGGCGCTGAATTGTTGTCGGCCCCAAGGCAAGTAAGCGACCTTCCGCCAGTGCGCGTGAGGCCAGGGTATGACTACCCAGCGCAACACCCTGTCCGGCAAGGGCGGCATCCAGTGCCAGTCCGGGGTCGCTGAAGTTGAATCCGCGCACAGGCGCTCTCTCTTCAAGCCCCACAGTCTCGAACCACCGGTTCCAGCCATCCCAGCTCTCGTCGTGAAGGAGCTCCGCTTTCGCCAGGGTCTTGGGAGATGGGCGTCGCTTGCCCAATCGTGTTCGGTAATCGGGGGAGCACAGTGGGCCCAGTGTTTCGTTGGCAAGCACCACTGACGTTAGCCCGGTACCCGCGTCTGTGGCGAGTGCTATACACATGTCATTTTCGCTTTGCGAAAAGTCCACAGCCGCGTCTGTGCTGACTATCCAGGGATCAATGTCTGGGTGAATGTCCCTCAGTGACGGCAGGCGCGGCATTAACCAGTGCCGTGCGAAGGCGGGTGGGCAGGTGATGACCACCGATCCCGGCTTTATGTAGTAATCGAGTCGGCCAAGACCTTCGTCCAGCGTGGCCAATGTGCGCCGCGTGGTTTCCAACATGTCGCGGCCGGCATCGGTAAGCTGCACTGAGCGGCCTTGTCTGCGGAACAGGGCTTGGCCCAGCGAGTCTTCCAGTGCCCTAATCTGGTGACTCACTGCGGACTGGGTCATCGACAGTTCGTCGGCCGCTCGCGAAAAGCTCTGCAGCCTGGCGGCGGCTTCAAAGCCTACCAGTGCCTGCAGTGACGGGAAGCGACGATAACGGGAACCCATAAGGAAAACTCATGGAAGGCACGAAAATGTTTCGTTTGAGGCAGTGTCTTTCATGCCCTAGGCTCTGTCAAACACTGACGCTGGAGAGTCGACCATGAGCGATTACCGCATGCCCGCAGAGTGGGAAGAGCACGAGCGCTGCTGGATGGCCTGGCCCGCTCGCATGTGTATGTGGGATGACCCGGACGGCACGCGCAAAGCCTATACGGCAGTCGCACACGCAATTGCCCAGTTTGAACCACTCACCATGGTAGTGAACCCACAGCAAGCGGCCGAGGCGCACAACTATTTAGGCAGCGACATCACGCTACTGGAAATGCCCATCGATGACTCTTGGGCCAGGGACACTGGACCAAACTTCGTAAAGAGTGCAAGCGGCGATCTGGCGGGCGTTTGTTTCGGCTTTAACGCCTGGGGTGGCAAGTACACACCCTATGATCAGGATGCCAAGATGGCCGAACGAATTCTGGCATCGGCGGGCGTGCCGGCTATCCACTCTCGCCTTATTGCGGAGGGCGGAGGCATTTGCGTTGACGGCGAGGGCACCCTGCTGACGACAGACCGCTGTTTTCCAAACGCCAATCGTAACCCCGACTGGAGCCGCGAGCAGATCGATGAGGAATTGATGCGTCTACTGGGCGTGGAGAAGGTGATCTGGCTGCCGGGTGATCCGCTGGATGAGGAAACCGATGGCCATGTCGATGGCGTTGCGGCCTTCGTTGCACCAGGCAAAGTAATGATTGAGGGTTCGGATAACGCGGAAGACTCACGCAAGGAATATTTCGACAGCTTGCGGGAGGCTATCGATGGCCAGACTGACGCCCAGGGTCGAACTCTGGAGCTGCTGAACCTGCCGGAAGCCCCCTGGGATGTCTCAATGGGCGAGCGTTTTTGCTGTTCGTACGTTAACTCGTACATTGCCAATGGCGCGGTAATCGCACCGTCGTACGGCATCGCTCTTGACGGCGAGATACGCGAACGACTGCAGGACTATTTCCCGGGACGCGAGATTGTCATGGTGCCAATTGCCGATATCGCGGTAGGCGGTGGTGGTATTCACTGCATCACACAGCAGCAGCCCGCTGCTGGATGAGAGAAGGCCGGAAATTAGGGTTGCAGGGGAAGCTGCGTGGAGTCTGTGGGGTCTGTGCCGCAGGGGGCGATATCAGGAGCCCATCGAAGGTGCCGCAAGGCGCTTGGTTAGGGACGGGCTATAAGGCCCTCTCCGGGTCGCCCATCACAGACATTAGCTTAACTAGGCGGTGACGTGAGACCACGCGGGGGAGTAGGCCGAGCAATCGGTTCGGCCGACCGGTAATCACTATGCCCTGTTTCCGGGCAGCCAATGCCCTTATCGCCTCATCCACCACCGCCTCGGAGGACTGGGTCAGTGCCTTCGGTAAATTGTTGCCGTCAGACTCGCCGCCGGTGGTAACCTGGAGCCGATGCGCAGAACTTGGGTAATGCGCCCCCGGTCGGGGGGGCGACTAGGAATTTAGCCTGCCGCCATCTCTGTCAGCGATAGCGCGCTGGGGCAAGATGCTTTTCAAGCTTCGTGTGGAATTGCAGTACTCCCTGTTGAAGCCTCGCGATTACGGCGCTGAGTGGAACTTTCGGCTGCAGGCGGCCCCCATCATCAATAATCCGTTCAAGTAGCGAGCACACTGACTCGCAGTGGGCTCGGCAGTCACTGTGATCCGCAAAGCCAGGCCATAGCAAACCAAAACAGATCGCGAGTGCTGTCGTGCTTTCGTCGCCCCGGGGTCTAGTCCGGCGATTCCCGCGCTGCGTAATTTCAGTATGAACGAACCAACATCTGAAGGGCGCGATGCGCTTGTTATTGGCGCGGGGGGCGGCATTGGTGCAGCCGTGGTGCAGGCCTTACTGGACGACAGCTCCGTGCGCCGGGTTTTTGCGGTAAGCCGAGACGGTCAGGACGCCGATGCGCAGCGCCATGAAGTGCCGTGCCACCTGCATTGTGATCACTCCGACGAAAGTATCGCCGCAGTGGTCGCCGAGCTGAAAGCACAGGAGTTTTCTCCCGGAAATATTGTGATCACATTGGGTCTGCTGCACGACGACGACTTACAGCCTGAGAAAGCGATAGAGCGTCTCAATCGTGACCATCTGCAGCAGGTGCTCACTGTGAACACGGTGTTGCCGGCGCTGTGGTTGAGCGCGCTAACCCCTTTGCTGAGACGCAGTGAGCGAGCTGTGGTTGCCTGCCTCAGTGCGCGCGTGGGTAGCATTGGTGATAATCATCTCGGCGGCTGGTACAGCTACCGTGCTTCGAAAGCGGCCCTGAATATGATGCTGAAAACCGCCGCGGTTGAGTTTGCGCGTCGCGCCAGGGGCGTCAAACTGATCGCCTTCCATCCAGGCACTACCGATACCCGGCTGTCGAAACCGTTTCAAGCGAGGGTGCCGGAAGACAAGCTCTTCACGCCGCAGTTTGTTGCCCAATCCCTGCTGACCCAAATGCAGTCTGCTTCTTGCGATGGTCAGCTATCCTATGTCGACTGGGCGGGGAAAACGGTTCCCTGGTAGGGCTGACGATGAGTGAGACACGTAACCAACGACGAATTCGTGAAATTCTCGGTGAAGCTGAGCCGGAGCAAGATCACTCGCTGCGTGCGCAGGCGATGGATAGGGCAACTAGCGAGCGCGTACCCAAGACCTTGACGCCGTGGGAGTGGGAGCAGTGGTATGCCGAACACGGTGCGCCGCCCGCTCACCGACAACCAGTCCAAACCCAAAAGTCTTCTTTACTGCAGCGATTGAGGCAGCGTTTATTTGGCATTGAGAAGAAGGCAACCCCATCCAACTGCGCCCGCCTTCCCGATGAGGACGCGGATTTTTAGCGCCTTACTAGGCTCTGGCCCGTTTGGTGAGCCGTTGTTTGGCGACCCAGGCAAAATGACGCTGTAGATCGGGGTCGCTGGAAATGGCATCCCAGCTTGCGTAGTGAGTGGCCAGTGTCATCTCGTCATACCGCTTGTGAATGCCTGAGTGACAGGCGCGGCACAGATAGATGCCCTGATTGAGGCTTTCTCTCGTAAAATTCTTTTTGAACCTCGCTCGGCGGTGCACTTTGCGGGGAATCAAGTGGTGGAAGGTGAGATCCACATCCCGCTGGCAAGCGGGGCAGGGTCCTGTAACTGGGCGGCGGCTGTAGCTACTCTCCATCAGCACAGTGTAGTGTGTTTCGCGCGTGAACTCCGCCTCTGTGCCACTAAAAACGGGCTGGCGGCTGCAGGAAGCACAGCAACGCGCCAGCCCGGGGCTCAACTTATGCGCCGGGCAGCAGGACCTTATCGATGACGTGGATAACGCCATTGGATGCGGCGATATCAACGGCTACGACCTGTGCGTCGTTAACCATTACTTTGTCGCCCATGGTTGAGATCTTCACCGCCTCACCTTCTACGGTGTCAGCGGAAGATAGCTGTGTCACGTCTTTGGCGTAGACCGCGCCTGATACCACGTGATACGTCAGTACCTGGACCAACTTGTCTTTGTTCTCAGGCAGCAGCAGTGATTCCACAGTGCCTTCGGGCAGCGCTGCAAAAGCTTCGTTGGTCGGTGCAAACACGGTGAAGGGGCCTTCGCCGCCAAGCACGCCCGCCAGGTCTGCAGCGGTTACAGCGGCTACCAGTGTGCTGAAGTCGTCATTGCTGGCCGCGATGTCAACGATGGTGCCTTCGTCCATGGCGTGAGCCGCGTCCATTTTTTTGTCAGCGCTGTGATCGCCGTGACCACCGGCAATAGCAGTAGTGGTTGCAACGGCAGAGACTGCCACTGCAGCCACAAGGTGTTTAATTTTCATGTGAACCCTCTTTGATTCTCTGTCTGTAGGAATAGACGGCGTTTGTCGTCAGAGGGGTATACGCGGGCCTGTGCATCTCGCTCTGGTCAAAAAAGCAGCACACCGTGACATAACGCGGACAGTCAGCCGCGCTGTGCTAGGCGAGGGAGGTCACTCAGGTGGGTGCGGCTGGCGTCAGTGAGCCAGCCGCAAGGATTGTTGTCAGGCGTTACCGTTCAGTCCCGATGTTGTTCGAACCAGTCCAGGTGGCGTTGGAATCGATCGATCTGGTAACTGGGCGTCGATATGCCGTGGGATTCTCCCGGATAAACCACCAGCCCGGTGGGCACGCGCAGTACCTTCAGCGCCTGGTACATCTGTTCGCTGGACAGCGCAGGGACGTTGTAATCCTCCTGGCCCACCATGAACAGTGTGGGTGTTTGAATCCGATCTGCCTTGAGGAATGGGTAAGAGATACGGTTGTAGTTCTCTGGATTTTCCCAGGGGGTGCCCAATTCAGACAGGTAAGAGTGGATGTATTGATCAGTACCGAAACCACCCCATACATTGCTGATCGCCGCACCGGACACCGCCGCCTTAAAACGGTTATCCGATGCAACCACGTAGTTGGTCAGCATGCCACCGTAGCTCCATCCGGCAACAAACAGCTCATCTTGATCGGCGATACCTTGCTTCACCGCCCAGTCCACGCCGGCGAGTACGTCTGGCACATCTACCGAACCCCATGCGGCAAAGATGCCCTTTGAAAACTCGATGCCGCGGCCGGTGCTGCCGCGCGGATTCATCATAATCACCACATAACCCGCATCGGCAAATACCTGCGCTGTGCTACGCGGTTCGTGCCCGAACTGCGACGTAGGGCCGCCGTGGATGTACAGCACGGCGGGGTACTTGCGACCTTTGCGGTAGTTGCCGGGTTTGACCAGCAGCCCGCTGATGTCTGTGCCATCACTCGAGGTCGCGCTGAACTCTTCGAAGGGCTGCCAGGGGTGCGCCTCGAGTAATTCGATGTTGTGATCAGTAATCGCAGTGGCAATACCGCCCTCAACCCTGTAGAGCTCAAATGGCAGATCACCGAAGCCCAGTCGAGCAACCGTAGCGCCGCCTGCATTGCCATAGCCGTAAACGGTGAGCTTGCCGGTGAGCAGGCGTTCGATATCCCCGTTGGCGGTATCCATTTGCGCCAGCCATTGGCTGCGATCTTCCTCAACGGTGAACAGCAGAGCATTGCCGTCATCTCGCCAGCTGAGGTCTCCGATATTCAGGTCCAGGTCTTCGGTGAGTATTTGCGCCTCGCCGCTGGCCAGATCGTACAGCTTGAGTTCGGGCTGTGCATAAAGATTATCCACCGTGTAATCAGCGGTGAGGCAGGCGATGGCCTTGCCATCGGGTCGCCACAGCGGGCGATCATGGCCGCCAATGGCGCAGTCGGCGAGCGCTGAGGCGGCAAGGTTTCGTGATTTGTCGGAGTCGAGGTCGTAGAGATACAGGTCCCAGTTCTCCAGTCGGCTGGGTTCATCGCCTTCACGAGCCACATAGGCCAGTGTGGTTCCATCGGGGGAGAATGCCGGTGCTTCCGGTTGAAAGCCTACTGTGGCGAGTACGCTACTCTCTCCGGAGGCAGCGTCAATTAGGTGGATGCTCTGGGTGCTGGTGAGGTAGCCCTCGCTGTCGTTCGTGAAGGCAAACCGGTCGATCACCACCGGTGGCGGTGTCTCGATGGGTGGCTCCTCATCGTCGGTTTCATGCGGGGCGGGGTCGGTCACCACAACGGCTATGTGTGTGCCATCCGGTGACACGTGATAGTCACTGATACCGCCGTCCATGCTCGCCAGAGGGCGTGCCTCACCGCCGTCCAGCGGCAGTAACCACAATTGGTACTCCTCGTTCTCGTTCTCGCGGTCTGTTAGGAAGGTGATGGCATTCTCGGTAGGATGCCAGGCGAGTTGCGATTCAGTCGACAGCGACGAATGAGTCAGTTGGCGCTGCTCGCCGGTAACAGTGTCTACCCACCAAATGTTGGTGCCGTAATCATCAGCCTCGACGTCCGTCTCGCCGAGGATGTAAACCGCGCTCTTTCCGTCGGGTGAAATGGTGGGTGCGGAAACATTCTTGACAGCCATTACGCTGGCGATGAACTCGCTGGGCGGTTCGCGCCAGTCGCCGGCGTGTGTCGTGACGGTGCTTAGTCCTGCTGTGGCCAGCAGGGCGGTGGAGAAGAGAAGAGCGCGCACAGTGCAACCTCAGATAGCCTTGGAAGGCGGCGACTGTAGCGCATTCAGTACAGGCCACGCCAGTGGTGCGGCCTGCCGTGATCAAATGGTCAGGCTGCGCTGATCTGAGGGGTCGAGATGAAGGGGCCATCGACGCAAATCCGCCGCCCATCAGGGGCTGCGCAGGCGCCGCATATGCCCACGCCGCATTTGGTGAGGTAATCGATGGCGCTGAATATCTGATCGTCACTGCAGTACTTGCGCTGAACGGCCACGGCGGCATGCACCATGGGTTCCGGTCCGCAGTTGTAGAACACCAGCTTCTCACGCTCTGCTGGGCTCATCTCTGCGAGGCGCTGGTCCAGCAGTTCTGTCACGCGGCCCTGGAAGCCCGCGCTGCCATCGTCGGTGGCGATGTGCAGATCGGCGATGCGCGCGCACTCCTCGGTGAAATAGAGCCTGTCGGCCGAGCGGGCGCCGGCAAACACCTCAGCGTTGCCGAAATCGCGGGCAATCTGGTACACCGCAGCCAACCCTGTACCCCCGGCCACCGCCATAATGCGAGCATCCTCCGCGGGTGCCACTGGCACCCCGTGGGGTCCGCGCACGTAGGCTTCTGTTCCCACGGGCAACTCCATAGCCGCGTGGGTGAATTCGCCTACGTCAATCACGACCAGCGAGAAGGGATCGTCGGTGAGCGCAGAGAACGGTTTTTCGCCAATGCCCGGAATCCAGAGGAAGACGAACTCGCCCGCCTGAACGTTGATCTTGCGGTCAAAGGTCAGCAGCGCGATGTCTTCGCAGACGCGCTTGTTTTCTACCAACGTGACTGGGGTGAACCCCATATCGATGTCATAGCGCACCTGCGCCTCTGCGCGGGCATTGCCGGTGGCGAGGTCACTTTCCAGCGCGGTGAAGTAGTCCTTGATCTCAGCGGTGGTCATGCCCACCAGCGCTGAGCCTACGCCAACCACGTCAGCACCGGCGTCCATGAATGCGCGCACATCTTCGGCACTGCTCACCCCGCCACAGCCGATGATGGGCAGCTGGCTAACAGAGCGAACTTCGCGCACGCATTTGAGGCCTATGGGCAGTACGCCCTTGCCTGACATCCCGCCGGCGCCATTGCTGAGCACTGGCTGGCCGTGTGATGAGGTGTAGCCGGGCCCAACCGTATTGATGGCGCAGAAACCATCGGCGCCGCCCTCAGCCGCCGCTTTGGCGATTTCGCCGATGTCGGGGGTGTTAGGCGTCAGCTTGGGGATCACCGGAATGTCCACGGCGTCCTTCACGGCTTTGACAATCTCGAAAACCAGCTCCGGGTCCTGACCCATCGCCATGCCGTAGCCCCTGGCGTGCGGGCAGGAGAGGTTCAGTTCCAGCCCGTCGGATACAGGGGCCAGCAGGCGGGCCACTTCGACGAAGTCACTGACGCTGCCGCCAAAAATGGAGGTGAGTAAAAACTTGTCATCGGGGACGCGCAGTTGGCTCAGTAGGTCAACCGAGGCCTCAGCGCCGGGGTTTGTTAGGCCCACAGCGTTCACAAAACACCCAGGCGCATACTGACTGAGCACAGGCTCCCGGTAACCCAGGCGCGGCTCCAGTCCGATGCTCTTGGTCGTGAGCACGCCAACCTGGTGTACTGAGTCCATGAAGTATTGGATGATCGAGGTGGCCGTGGTCACGATACCCGAGGGTACCGTCAATGGGCCGGAGATCTGCTTGCCGAAGAATTCTGTGCTCAAAACGGGGCTCTGTCAGTTAGCGCAAGTGGGCGGCGCCATCGCCGCTGCGTGAATGCGAATTATACTGGCGCAGGCCCCTAGGTCACAATCAGACCAAGTGCTACTCGGCGAGCTCCTCGTGAGCCCTGAGCGAGTGATGGCGGGGTTTCAGGTGCCGCAGAAGGTTTGATGCACCCGCTGTTCAGGCAGCGGGGGTGTTGCCAGGCGACGATCCGCGGCGTCGTAATCAAAAGGCTGCTGCCAACGGGTATTCAGCGCGTGAAACGGGCCAAAGTCGCCGCCCTCGGCAGCTCTGATGGCTTCCTGCACCAAATGATTACGCGGAATGAAGACCGGGTTAGCCCTGCGCATCGCCGCGTGGCGGTCCCTCTTGCTTTGTGGGTCTACCGCCAGGCGCTCCTGCCACTGAGCTATCCAGGCATTCAGCCTCGCCGATTCTGGGGCCAGATCGCCGATGCCGTGTGCCGCCTCATCGTGCGCCGCCAAATCCGTGAGATGGCGGAAGGTCAGGGTGAAGTCCAGAGATTCGTCGGCCATCAGCGTAAACAGTGCTTCAACCTGCTCGGTGTCTTCTTCCGAGAGTGCTGCCAGCCCCAGTTTGGTGGCAAGCCCCTGAGAGTGGGCCTCCATGAACAGTTCGGGGTACCTGTCTACCGAGGCCTGCGCCAGAGCAACGGCCGTGTCGGGGTCATCAGCGATCACGGGCAGTAGGGCCTGGGCAAGCACGGACAGGTTCCAGTGGCCGATGCCCGGTTGGTTGCGATAGGCATAGCGCCCGCCATGGTCAATGGAGCTGAAGACCGTATCTGGGTGGAAGCTGTCCATGAAGGCGCAGGGGCCATAGTCGACGGTTTCGCCGCAGAGCAGCATGTTGTCGGTGTTCATAACGCCGTGGATAAAGCCCAGCAGCTGCCAATAGGCGATCAACCGCGCCTGCGCTGCGACCACAGCCTCCAACAATGCCAGCGCGGGATTGTCCCCGCTGTGCTGCGGGTAGTGGCGTGCCAGCACATGCGACACCAGTGCATTGAGCTTGTCTTTATCGCCGCAGGCGGAGAAAAACTGCACAGTGCCGACGCGCAGGTGGCTGCTGGCGATACGCGTCAAGATGGCGCCAGGCTCCATCTGGTTGCGCACGACGGCCTCGCCGGTTGTCACGGCGGCCAAGGCGCGTGTGGTTGGCACGCCCAATGTGTGCATGGCTTCGCTGATAAGGTACTCGCGCACCACGGGTCCGATGGGTGAACGACCATCACCACCGCGGGAGTAGGGTGTCGGACCTGCGCCTTTCAGCTGCACGTCCATGCGGGCACCGTCGCGGTCGACCACCTCTCCCAGCAGAATCGCTCTGCCATCCCCAAGCTGCGGGTTGTAGCTGCCAAACTGGTGGCCGGCATACACGGTGGCAATGGGGGTGGCACCCTCAGGTATGGCGTTCCCCGCCAACACAGATAGTCCTTCCGGTGAGCGCAGCCATTCTGCGTTAATGCCCAGCTGCGCCGCGAGGGCATCGTTGATGGCGATCAGCCCCGGTTGTGCCACCGGTGTCGGTTGCTGCGCGCTGGAGAAACCGGATGGCATTCGGCTATAACTGTTATCGAAAGCGATGGCGCTGGTCATGGAGACTCCGGTGCTAAGCTGATGGCAGGATTACGGTGGTGTGGGGTACTTGGATTGCCCACCCGCTCAGCCTAACCTTAGCAGTGGTTTCGGCGCCGTGATATGCGAGCGTCGCTTAATACGTTGGAAAGAATAAAAGTCAGGCAGGATGGCACGCTATGATTACTTCGTGGGATACCTTGATTCGCAATGCACTGGTTTTCGATGGCACCGGCGAGGCGCCCCAAACCATGGACATCGCTCTGCGTGACGGTAAGGTCGCGGCCAAGGGTGCTGCCCTGCCGGAGGCGAGTGCAGCACAAGTGGTTGACGCCCAGGGGCAGTGGTTGATGCCGGGCTTGTTGGACATCCATACCCACCTTGATCTGGAAGTAGACCTCGATCCCCGTTTGCCGGAGGTGGTGCGTCACGGAACCACCACGGTTTTGGTTGGTAACTGCAGCTTGGGCACCTGTTTCGGCAAACAGCACGAGGGCGAGCAGGACCCTATCGTCGATTGTTTTACGCGCGTGGAGAACATTCCCAAGTCGGTGCTGCGCAAATGCGTGGAGGTGATCGACTGGGACGATACCGCAGGCTACATGGCGCACCTTGACGACATGCCCCTGGGTCCAAACGTCGGTGCATTTATCCCTCACTCCATGCTGCGCGTCGAGGTAATGGGGCTGCAGGAGAGCATTAGCCGGGCGCCTACTGAGTCAGAGCTGCAGGCGATGGAGAACATACTTCAAAGCGCCATGGATCAGGGCTATCTGGGGATGAGTACCGACGGTCTGCCGTTCCACTATCTCTCGAATGACCCCAACACGGACAAGCGAATTCCAACCCAGTTCGCCAGCTTCGGTGAGCTCAAGCGCCTGCTAAAGGTGGTTCGCAACCGGGATCGTGTCTGGCAAACCACACCGATCCTGGAAAATCGTCCGATGGCGCTGGTGTATTTTGCGCTCACCAGCGGTCGCCTGTTCGGCAAAACCCTGAAAACCTCGGCGCTGGCTGCGGTGGAGCAGGCCGTAGCACCGAAGGCCACCCGCAGCTTCCTGTCTCTGGCTGGTTTGCTCAATTCCTCGCTGTTCAAAGGCAATATTCATTTTCAGGCATTGGGCACTAACTTCCGCGTCTGGTCAGACGGCATCGTCAGTCCGCTGTTTGAAGAGTTGGAGTCCACCGCCAAACTTATCGCCTGCGAGTATGAGGATGTGGAGGGCCGCATGGCGCTGCTAAATGACCCGCAGTGGGTGGAGGATTTCCGTGAAGACTGGTACCACGGGCGACGCGGTAACAACTTCGCCACCTTCAAAGCGAAGATGGGGCTGCCTGATCATCTGGTCATTCGCGAGCTCGACATGCTGACCTTCGACGGAGCACCGGTGAGCGAATGGGATGGGGAGACAATGCAGCAGGTGTTTGACCGCCTCGAGGCGTATCAGGCGGGCCAGGCGGATCGAGCACGCTCCGACGCGGAACGTGACGCCTTTGACGCCTTTCCCAAACCTGTCCAAGACGATGCCAGCTTCATGCTGCACTTGCTGCGCGCCTACGACAAGAACTTCCGCTTCTACGCGGATGTGGGCAACGTGGGTAATGTGCCGACATTGGAGCTGCTACTGGATGAAAACTCCATGCCCGGGTTCAACGATTCCGGCGCACACATCACCAACATGGCCTTTTTCGACGCTAACCTCATGTCCTTGAAGCTGGCTCAGGAGCAAGGGCTGGATACGGTGAGTACGATTGTGAAGCGACTCACCCGCGAGCCCGCCGCGTTCTTTGGTCTGGATGTCGGCACGTTGGAGATTGGGGCACAGGCAGACATCACGCTGATCAACCCGGACGCGCTCAAGGATTGGAATTGTGATGCCACGCGCAAGCTGGAATTCCGCGAGCTGTTCCAGCACAACCAGATGGTGAATCGCCCCGAGGGTATCGTGAGCCGCGTGTATATCCGCGGCGAACCGGTTTGGGACGGCAGTGACTTTACCGATGTGTTGGGCAGTCGCCCGCTGGGGCGGGCGCTGCGCGCAGCCTAGCGGCAGACCTAATAGCCTTTACGGATATCTACCAGGTTCAGCATGCGCTCGCCGGCGGCATAGCGACGCAGGTTCTCAATGGCGATGGTGGTCATGCGGCGTAAGCTGTCTGCCCCGGAGGCGGAAATGTGCGGCGTGATAATTACCCTGTCCATTTGCCAGAGAGGGCTGTCTTCTGGCAGCGGCTCCGGGTCTGTGACGTCCAACCCTGCGCCATAAACCTGACCTGATTCCAACGCCGCGATCAGGTCCCCGGTAACGGTGCTTTTGCCGCGACCAACGCTCAGGAAAATAGCCCCCGGTTTCAGCGCATCAAAAAATGCCTTGTCGAACACGCCGGCGGTTTTGGGGGTGAGTGGCAGGGCGTTGGCGACAATGTCGGCCTGGCCCGCCAGCGTATTCAGCTCGTCGGACAAACCCACATAGTCCACGTAGTCTGGCCCTGTGCGGGACGAATTGCGCGTGGCAATAACACGCATGCCTAGGCCGTGAGCGCGCCAGGCGATCTCAGTGCCAATGCCGCCCAGGCCAACCACCAGCAATGTTTTGCCCTTGAGTTCACCGAACCGTTGCAGCTGGGCGGGGCTGGTATCCCATTCGTTCTTCACCTGCGCCTGAGTGTAACTGGGGATGCCGCGACTCAGTGACATCAACATTGCGATGGTGTGTTCTGCAATGGTAGGCCCTGACAGACGCTTGTTATTAGTGAACACCACTTCATCTTTCTGCGTCTCAGTCAGGCCCTGGCAACGATCCATACCCACGCTGTAATTGTGCAGCCAGAGTAGGTTGGCATCGGCGTTGGCGAGGGTTTGCGGTGTACAGAGACCTATCACGGCATCTACGCCGCTCAGCTGTTCATCGGACATGGCCCAGTTGCCGGAGCGATCGAACACCACCTCCAAGTCCCCTGCGGCGCGAGAAATACGCGCCTCGTAGTCAGGCAGTAGTGCGGCGAAACGCTGGGGACTGGCAACCACGACTTTGCCTGGTTTCCAGCGCGGGTTATCCGACATTGCTGTTTGCGATTCGCGCAGACCCAGGTCCTCGATAATTGCTGTCGCTGCAGGTTCTGGCGCGACCTCTGTCAGCGCTAGTGGGCTGATGAGGCTCAATAGCAGAGCACTTAAGAGTCGGCTCATGGTGTTTTCCTTATTGTCAGGCTGTGCAGCAGTGTACGTTAGCGGCGCGAAAGCGGTGCTATAGTCTGGGCAACATTTTTCGACCGACTGGAGCCCAAAACCATGCCCCGAAATCCGTTGCTCTTCGCAGTGCCTGCGCTGCTTCTGGCACTTCCATTGTCCAGCTGGGCCGCTGGCTTCTCGCCGGTAAAAGCGGAGCCGGGGGAGGAGTCTATTGCCCCAGTACTGGCGCGCGGATTTCCTGCGCCTCGTATAGCGCCACCGCGAGGTGATGAAAGCGAGGGCCCCTTTGACACGCTGGTGATTGAGAACGGTTACATCATCGATGGCACCGGCGCCCCCAATCGCGGGCCGCTGACCATCGTGATTGAAGGGGATCGCATTACCCAGATTCGCCCGGGCTCATCCAAGGCCGCGGCGATGGGTGACGCAGGCTACCCCGAGGGCACGCGCGTAATTGATGCGCAAGGCAAGTACGTGTTGCCCGGATTCATTGATGCGCACGGCCATCTGGGTACGCCCTCTCACGCGCCAGCTGGTGCCCTGACTGATCCCGAGTATGTACTGAAGCTTTGGCTGGCCCACGGCGTCACCACTGTGCGGGATGTGGGTGCCATGATGGGTTTGAGCTGGACCCTGGAGCACAAGCGGCTGAGTGAGGCCGGTGAGATTGCCGCCCCCCGAATGCTGGTGCACAGTGCTTTCCCCCCTAACTTGCTCACAACCCGGCAAGCTCGGGACTGGGTAAAGGCGGTGCGTAAAAAAGGCGCCGATGGTCTCAAGTTCTTTGGCGCTGCGCCGCCCATCATCGAAGCGGCGATGGATGAAGCCCAGCAGCAGGGCATGAAAACCACGTATCACCATGCCCAATTGTCGGTTAAGCGCATCAATGTGCTCGATAGCGCGCGTATGGGTCTGGACAGTATGGAGCATTGGTATGGCCTGCCCGAAGCCATGTTCGACGACAAGGTGATTCAGGACTACCCCTACGGCTACAACTACAACAACGAGCAGGACCGCTTTGGCGAAGCAGGACGCCTGTGGGAGCAGGCCGCACCGCCGGGATCCGCGACCTGGAATGCCACTATTAATGAGTTGATATCGCTGGATTTCACCATTGATCCCACGTTTACCATTTACGAGGCTAACCGCGACTTGATGCGCGCCAGAAACGCGGACTGGCACGCCGAGTACACCATGCCCTACATACGGCGGGCGTTTGAACCCGACCCGATGATTCATGGTTCCTACTTTTTTGACTGGACGACCGCCGACGAGATTGCCTGGAAGCGCAACTACCAGCGCTGGATGCAATTCGTGAACGACTATAAGAATGCCGGTGGTCGTGTGACCGTAGGGTCGGATGCGGGCTTCATCTACAAGATCTACGGATTCGCCTATGTGCGTGAACTGGAGCTTCTGCAGGAAGCCGGTTTTCACCCGCTGGAGGTGCTGACCTCGGCAACCCTCAATGGCGCCGAGCTGCTTGGTATGGATGACCAAATTGGTTCTATCGAACTGGGCAAGAAAGCGGATCTGGTGATTGTGGATGAGAATCCGCTAGCCAACTTTAAGGTGCTCTATGGCACAGGCCACCGCCGTCTCAATTTAGAAAAAGGCGAGATGGAAACCACCGGTGGCATCCGTTACACCATCAAGGATGGCATCGTGTTCGATGCGAAGGCGTTGCTGGCTGATGTGCGGGAATTGGTGGCCGAGCGCAAGGCGCTGGAAGCCGCGGAGAATTCTGCACCCTAGGTTGTGATTGCTAAAGGGTTGCAAAACAGAACTATTTGCCTGCTCTGAATGTCGACGTCAGGTGAGAGGGTTGGATAATGAGTGAAGCTTGGCAATCCAGTGCCTGCATTCTGTGCGAGTGCAACTGCGGCATAAATGTACAAACGGGCGGAGAAGCGGACAGGGAGATCGTACGCATTCGAGGTGATGAAGATCACCCCGCCTCGCAGGGCTACCTGTGTCAGAAAGCCAGTGGGCTTAATCATTACCAAAACGGGAAAGACCGCATCACCCAGCCTTTGCGTCGGCGCGAGGACGGCACCTATGAGCCGGTGAGCTGGGAGACCGCGACCACGGAGATCATGCAGCGCCTGGTCGCGCTCAGGGATCAACACGGTGGCGAGTCGATTTTCTATTACGGTGGCGGCGGCCAGGGCAATCACCTGCCGGGGGCCTATGCCAGTGCAACGCGCGCGGTACTGGGTAGCCGGTACCGGTCGAACGCGCTGGCGCAGGAGAAAACTGGTGAGTTCTGGGTGAACTCGCAAATGTTCGGCACCCATGTGCGCGGTGATTTCGAACACTGTGACGTTGCTTTTTTCCTGGGCAAAAATCCCTGGCACTCGCACGGCATCCCAAGGGCGAGGGCACTGCTACGCGAAATCAGCAAAGATCCCGATCGCACCATGATTGTGGTTGACCCCGTTGTCACAGAAACCGCAAAACTCGCGGACATTCATCTGCGGGTGAAGCCTGGCAGGGACGCCTGGTTATTGGCGGCAATGCTGGGGGTTATCGTTCAGGACGGCCTGGCCGATACCGCATGGCTAGCGGAGCACACAGACGGTGCGCCCACGGTGATGCAGGTGTTTGAGAGCATTCCGATCGCGGATTACTGCGCGATTGCGGGTGTGCCTGAGGAGCAGGTGCGCTCGGCTGCGACCGCGGTTGCGAACGCCAACGGCGCGGCTTTCTTCGAGGACCTGGGTGTTCAGATGAACCACCATTCCACGCTGGTGAGCTACCTGGAGAAACTGGTGTGGAGCCTGTGTGGTCACTTTGGTAATGCCGGTGGCCAATTTACGGTAGCGGCCTTACAAAATTTGGGTGGCAGCGGGCGCAGCTCGCGCAAAACGCCGGTGGTAGGCGCGCCCATCATCAGTGGATTGGTGCCCTGCAATGTTATCGCCGATGAGATTCTCACCGATCACCCAGACCGCTACCGCGCCATGTTGGTTGAGGCTGCGAATCCGGTGCACTCTCTGGCCGACAGCCAGAAGATGCGCGAGGCACTTCGGTCGCTTGATCTGGTTGTTGTGATCGATGTGGCGATGACCGAGACCGCGCGCGAAGCCGACTATGTCCTACCGGCATCGACGCAGTATGAGAAGTGGGAAGCAACCTTCTTCAATTTTGAGAACCCCGAGAACTATTTCCATCTGAGAAAGCCGTTATTTGCACCGTTAGGTGACAGCCTGTCCGAAGCTGAGATTCACGCGCGTCTGATTGAGGCTGCGGGATTAATGCCGCAGAACCTCTGCGACGAGCTTACCAGCATTCTTGAAGCGGACGGCAGGGATGCCTTTAGGGACCGTTTTCTACAGGCGATGGCCGAAGATCCGATGGTGGCCAAAATTGCGCCGGTACTGCTTTACCGAACACTTGGGCCGACATTGCCCGAGGGTGCTGCAGAGGGCGCGGTGCTCTGGCCGCTCACAGTGGCTATGGCCATGCAGGAGAGCGAGAGCCTGGGCCGGGCGGGATACTCCGGCGAACCCATGTCGCAAGCGGACCAGCTGTTCGATGCCATTATCAACGGGCATTCTGGTGTGGTGATCGCCAGGGATGAGCCCGGCCAATCATGGCAGCGTATGGGCACCGAAGATGGCCGGATACGGCTGGCCTTGCCTGAGCTGTTGGCAGTTGTTGATACGCTCAAAGCCGGTCCTGCGGACACGCGCGATACGCAGTACCCCTTCATCCTGATGGCAGGGGAGCGCCGCGATTACTCAGCCAACACGATCTATCGCGATGGCGGTTGGCGGCGCAAAGATGCGCAGGGCGCTCTGCGAATGTCGTCAGCCGATGCTGAGCAGCTTGGCGTCCAGCAAGGGGGGCAGGTGCGTATCACCACTGCCGTCGGTTCTGCGGTTGCCAGTGTGGAGATCAACGACCGAATGCAGGCTGGACACATATCCTTACCGAACGGCTATGGTTTGGACAACGAAGACGGTGTTCGCACAGGTGTGGCCGCGAATGAACTGACATCCTTGAAGGACTGCGACGCGTTTGCGGCTACCCCACATCACAAGTACGTGCCTGCTCGCGTCGAAGCGCTGGCCGTGTGAGTGTGATGCGATAACTCAGGCACACAAGGTACAAGGAGACAGGCATGGAATTGGTAACGTTTTTGTATCCCGGCATGACAACGCTGGACCTGGTAGGGCCCCACGAGGTGTTGGCCCACCTGCCTGATATCAACGTCAGGCGGGTTGCTGCGCAGGCAGGGCCAGTCACGGCTGACACAGGGCTGCAACTGGTTGCCGATAGCGCCATGTCCGATGTGCAAAGCGCGGATATCCTCTTGATGCCAGGGGGCACTGACACCTGGCCCTTGCTCACCGATGAGGCGGTGCTTGACTGGGTTCGTCAAATCGATGGCACCACCCAATGGACAACCTCTGTGTGCACCGGTTCGCTGGTGTATGCCGCCGCCGGCCTACTCAGTGGCAGGGAGGCAACGACACACTGGGCAACCATGGAGGTGTTGGAGCAATACGGGGCCGTGCCTACCAAGCAGCGCGTTGTTCGCAGTGATAAGTATGTGATGGCGGCGGGCGTTTCCGCGGGCATCGACATGGGGCTGACGCTGGCGGCTGAAATCGCCGGCGAAGAGTTCGCACAGCTGCTTCAGTTAGCCATTGAGTATGATCCTCAGCCCCCCTTCGATGCGGGATCTCCCGAGAAAGTGCCTCACCTTGCTGATGCGGTCGCCGCCATGCTCACCAACCCCGCAGGCTGACTTTACACTTCTTTACCCGGCGCGGGAGCAGATTAACAGCCGGTTCTGGTTCAATCGATCGCAAGTCAACACACAACGAGGTAGATGATTATGACGATGACCAAAACAACTGCTGTTATTGCTTCTGCATTGGCCCTGGCGCTCAGCGCAGCATCGTATGCCGATGGGCACCGCGGCAAGAACCTTGAGCGTATGCAAGAGCGTCTTGGCCTGAGCGACGCACAGGTCGAGGAAATGCGCGAGATCCGTGCCAACGGTGGTTCCAGAGAAGATGTTCGTGCTGTGCTCACAGACGAGCAGCGCAGCCAGGCACAGCAATGGCGTGAGGAAAATCCGGATAAGGCCCGCAAGATGAAGTCGCGCCAGCAGCATGCGCAGCGCATGCACGATGAGTTGAATCTGACGGATGCGCAGGTTGAGCAAATGCGGGAGATTCGCGAAAACGGCGGCAGCCGCGATGACGTCAACGAGGTACTGACCGATGAGCAACGCGAGCAGATGGCCACCTGGCGCGCTAACCGCCCCAAACGCGACAGCAATGACGACAGCCTGTCTTTCTAAGATCGATGTCAGTACGTAGCCATCATTTAGCAAAGCCCCGGTCCTGCGCAGCAGTGGTGGTGTTTCTACCGCTGCTTGCTGCCTGTACCACCACTGACGAAATCATCATCGACAAGAAGGGCGTAGATCCTGCGCGCTATGAGGAAGACCTGGCCCAATGCCGGGTGTATGCCGATGAGGTACGCACAGGCGAGAAGGCTGCTCGCGGCGCCGCATCGGGTGCGGTTGTTGGCGGGCTGATCGGTGCTGCAGTGGGCAACAGTCGCGATGCCCAGCGCGGTGCAGGCGCCGGTGCGGTCACCGGTGGTGCTCGCGGTGTTGCCGAGGGTTCCAGGAGCGAGGTGCAGGTGGTGAAGCAGTGCCTGCGCGGACGGGGCTATCGCGTCTTGAACTGAGATGGTTGGACGCTGTACCAGACCCTGTGGCAGGCTAGCGCCATAGCAGCGGCGAATCACGCGTATGGCAGATACCCTTGCGACTCTGGATTGGTGGATCATCGGGCTGTATTTGCTCGCCATGCTCGGACTTGCAGCGTGGCTGGGCCGCCAGCAGGGCTCACGTAGAGACTACTACCTGGGTGGTGGGAAACTGCCCAGTTGGGCCCTGGCAACCTCGGTTGTAGCGACCCAGTGCTCAACTAACTCCCTGTTGGGCGCACCGGCATTCGTCGGTTTTGTGATCGGTGGTGGCATGTTGTGGCTGCAGTACGAACTGGCCGTGCCACTGGCTATGCTGCTCCTTTGCGCCCTTTTTTTGCCGGTGCGTCGCAGTGGCGCCATTTCAATCTACGCCTTCCTCGAACAACGTTTGGGTTTGCAGGCACGCCTTCTAGCCAGCGCCTGTTTTCTGGTGTTCCGGGGGGTGGCTACCGGTGTGACTATCTATGGGGTTGGTTCGGTGCTGAGTCTGGTCACGGGGCAACCGTTCTGGCTATCTGTAGTGTTGTTGATGGGTGTGACCATTGTCTACGACGTGCTCGGCGGGATGCGTGCCGTGGTCGTGTCAGATGTTTTGCAGATGGGGCTGCTGTTGCTGGCGGTATTGCTGGGTCTGTCGATGGTGATAGAACCTCTGCTGGCTCGGCCCGAGGCCATCACCAGCCAGTGGCAGGCCGTCTCAATGGACTGGGGCTTCAGCGGTAATGACTATGGCTTCTGGCCAATGGTGATCGGTGGCCTGTTCCTGTACATGGCCTATTACGGCTGTGACCAGAGTCAGGCTCAGCGTCTACTCGCCGCTGCGGATGAGCGTGAGACCCAGCGCGTCTTGCTGCTCAATGGCCTGCTTCGTTTTCCGCTGGTGTTGGCCTACTGCCTGCTTGGCCTTGGGCTGGCTGCCTATGCGATGCGAGAGCCAGCGCTTGTCGCATCCCTGCCGGCGACTGCAGCGGGCACGCCTAACTACAATCTGGTGTTCCCTGCCTTCGTCATTCGGGAGTTCGCGCCTGGTATTGCCGGGCTGGCTATCGTCGGGCTCTTTGCGGCGGCAATGTCGTCCATCGACTCGGCCCTGAATAGTCTATCTGCCAGTACGCTTGAGGACTTCCTGCAGCGTGACCGCGTCATTCCAGAGCGCAGCTTGTTTCTTTACTCCAAGTTACTGACGCTGGCGTGGGGCCTATTCGCCGTGGCGCTGTCGTTCCAGGTGGAGCACATTGCGCCCACCGTACTTGAGGCCATCAACAAGGTAGGCTCCATGGCGAATGGCCCGCTTCTGGGCTTGTTCTTGATTGCGATATTTCTCCACGGCGCCGGCCAGCGGACAGCCATCATCGCGTTCCTCTTGGGGTTGGTGGCAAATGCCTCGCTATGGCTGTGGGCGCCACAGGTCTCCTGGTTATGGTGGAACGTTGCCGGATGCGTGGTGGCTTTGGCATTCGCAGTGGTGGCCAGTATCGGGCGGAGGGCGCACCCTGTGCCGCTTGGCGACTTGGCGGCTGCCGTACCAAAAGCCTATGCAGTCGCTTTGCTGCTGATGGCGGCGGTGGTATTGGCCGCGGCTCTGGTTTTTTCCGCGTTGGCGGATTAAAGCACCCATAAAATCCAGGGCGTTCCCACCAGTAAGAAAATCAGTAGGCACGCTGCGGTTGCCAGGCCGCCGTGCTTATAAACCTCGCCTCCGGTGATATAGCCGCTGCCTACAAAGATGACATTGCAGGAAGAGGCCTGCGGTGTAAGCACCGAGAAAAAATTGGTCGCCAGTAACAGCATCATTGCCATCAAAGGTAGCGGTACGTTGGGCTGGGATAAAGCTAGGAATACGCCAAACAAGGCTAGCAGGTGCGCGGTCTGGCTCACAAACAGGTAGTGCACGATCACATACAGGCATAGCAGCAATACGTAGGTGATTGGCCAAGCGAAATCCGTCACAGCGCCACCCATCAGGTTGCCCGCCCAGGACATGAACCCGAGGCGGTTCAGTTCGGTGCTCAGTGTGTACAGGATTGCGAACCAGATCAGCGTTTCCAGCGCATCACCGGATTCGCGCAAATCCTTCACGCTGAATACGCCACCCATAATGAGCAGCGCCAGGCCCAGGAAAGCGATGGCGGTGGCATCAAAACCGATGATACCCGCCAGCGCCCATCCGCCGACCAGTGTGACGAAGGTTGAGAGGGTAATCCATTCTTTACGGCTGAACGGGCCCATTTCTTTCAGCGCTGCCTGTGCCAGCCCTGGCGCCTCTGGTGTTGCGCCGATGGTGGGCGGAAAGACCTTATACAGAAGCCACGGAAGAACAACGATGGCGCAAAAAGTCGGCACGCTGGCGGCGATGAACCAGCTGGCAAAGTTGATGCTGACACCCTGCTCAGCGGCGATCGCAACGCCTGCGGGATTCGCCGCCATTGCCGTCAGCCACAGGCCGGAGGAGAGGGCGAGGCTGACCATGGCGCACAGCATCAGGTAAGCCCCGATGCGGTGTCGACTCTCGTCACCGGGATGTGAGCCGTTGTTCTCCGCCAGCGAGTAAACGATAGGAAACAACACCCCCGAGCGCGCAGTATTACTGGGAAACGCAGGGGCAATGACGGCGTCGGTGGCCATGATGCTGTAGGCAAGGCCCAAAGGCGAACGGCCGAAACGGCTCACCAGTAAGTAGCCGATGCGTGCGCCAAGGCCTGAGTTGACGACGCCCTTGCCGACCAGAAAAGCCACCACGATCAGAAGGATAAAGCCTTTGCTGAAGCCCGCGTAGGCGGCGTCGGGATCCAATGTTCCCGTTAGCACGGCGGCTACCAGTGCGAGTATTGCTGCGAGGAACAGTGTCGTTCCCCCGGTCAGGACGCAGAGAATGGTGGCGCCGAAAATCGCGAACAGTTGCCAGGCCTCGGTCGAGAGGCCGTCCGGTACTGGCGATGAAAACAATACGATGCCGACGGCGACACTGAACAGCAGCATTAGCGGACGTTTCATAACGCTATTTTAGAGCCTCGTTCCTGTTTTCATAGTGCTTGGCAAACACGGCCCCGCAGTCTACTGTTGGGCTCTCGATATGAAGGAGTCACTACTATGTTCCGCCTGATGACAACCTCGGCACTGTTGGTTTGCTCAATGACCACCTATGCAATGGAATGGCCTTGGACCGAGAAAGAAGACACCCAGTACGGTTACTGCAAAGGCTTTGTTGTGGCGGGGCTGGCCGAGGCGCCCGTGCAGGATCTGTCGCGCACCAATCTTTGGCTGGCGTGGAATGCGATCAATCGCGCCGAGCTTCCCGAGGGTAGTGTCACTGAAGAAGACTACGAAGCGGGCCGCGCAGCGTTTAGCCAGGGGCTGAGCGCTGGTGATTTGGAAGGGGTCCTAGACACTGCAGACGGTGAGTGCGGTCTCGGGCGCAGCGATGGCTGGTTCTAGTCCGTTCCGCATCTCCTGGGGGTAGCGCTCGCTCCCCCCGGTCCGGAAGCACAGCTCTTAATCGTTCTTGAAGAGCTTATCTAACAGCTTACCCGCTTCCTTCTCAACTTTACGCCTAACCTCGTTCTTGGCGAGATCTTCGATAATCGATTGCGTATCCACGCTGCACCAATCTGCAGCGTTATCGGATGCCAGGTTCCCCTCGCAACTCACAGGCCACTCGATATCGGTGAATCGTTCGTTAACACGACAGGCTGGATCCAGCTCGCCCAGTTCCGGCAGCAAGCGGGTATCAAAAGTGGCATCGAAGTTCTGTTTCAGCAGCGCTAAGCGTCCAGTGCCTCGCATCTGTGCCGCATACGTATCAATGTTCAGCGGTGCCAGTTTTGCGAAGCCATCGGCGAATACGATTTGTGCGGAGAGGTCCTTCAGCTCACTGCGCTCCGACAAGGTCTCCGTCATTGATTCCTGGTTAACCAGTGATACGGCGTCGCAGAACATTCTTTCGATACCCACGTCTTCGAGCACGACCGCGTCGGTTTTTAGATTGGCAGGCCCCGCGAGGTTATTAACCAGTTGATTGCTGCTGCGGCCGGTGCCCTGGATATTCCAGTCTAGGGTGGCGCTACCACTGACATTGGCCTCCACCTCTGCCGCACTCAATAAGGCAGCGATATCAACACCATCGACGGCGCCCTTTGTGGTCAGCCTCGCGTTGTCGTTAGTGGCATCGAGCGATAGGGTCATACCGAGCTCTCCGCCGAAAAGCTCGCCGCTCAACTCTGTGACTTCCGCCACGCCATTGATGGCCTGGCCGCGAAGCCGCAGATTGTCCACCTCGTAGTTCCCGTAGATGCCTTTCTCAACATTCAAGTCAAAGCGTGTAGAGAGGCCACGTATTGCCTCAAGTGGTAAGGGCTGGTCACCGTCACTTGCGTTGGTCTCTGTCTCCGCGGAGGCGTCTTCCTCACCAGCGTCAGATCCCGCCAGCGCAAGCAGGGCGTCATTGAGCAGGTTCATTGTCAGCGTAGCGTCCAGCTGCGGGCTTTCGAGGCTCGCATAGCGCACGGTGCCGTCTCCCCGTGACTCTCCAACGACGAATGCGAGCTGCAGTTGTGCGACCAATGCGTTGAGATCAGCGTCACCATTAAAAGTGAGCTCAACCGTCTCGGCGATAATGCCGTCAATAGTCAGTGCCAGATCGGACAATGTGATCTGACGTGAATCGGCGTCCACTACCAGTGCTCCGTTGGCGGTGGCCTCCACGGGCGGTGCCTCAGCACTGGTCGCGGCGGAGACAACAGCCTCAAGCGTGACAGGACGGCCCGCGGTGTTTACATCCGTCAGCTGCAGTTGCTCTACGCGTAATGTGGTGATGTCACCCTCCGGCGATACAAGCTGAATCCCTGAGTCGGTGACTGAGAACTCATCAATGGTCAGCGCCAGCGGTGCCGCGAGCATTTGTACCTGCTCTGCAGCGGCATCAGCCGCATCTTGCTGAGCCGCCTCATAGGCTTTGCGCTGTTCAGGGGTCATAGCTGTGGGGTCGGGTAAACCCTCAGTGTTGGGTGCGGAAGCTTGCTGCACGGTAGCGTTCAGGCCCTGCACAAGGATGCGCTCCATCTCTACCTGCTTGGATAGAAGCGGTAGCAGTTGAACGCCGATAGATAGCAGTTTAGCCGTCGCGGTAGGCGCGTCCTCCTCGGGCAGCGTGACCGCGGCATCACCCAGCGTCACAGCGATGGTAGGAAACAGCGAAAACTTCACCTCGCCCTTCACCTCAAGCGTGGCACCTGTCTGCTGCTTGATGGCGTCCTGTGCAAGGGTCAGGACACGCTGCTCGTCAACAAAGGCTGGGATAAGCAACAGGGCTAGGAGGATGATTCCCAGAGGGATAGCGATGATCAGTAGCAGGCGTGACATGAAGACTCTCGTTCAGTGGTGAAGCTGCACAAACCCCGCGTTTGCGCTATGTCAGACTTCAATATAGCAGGGCTTGGCGGCCGGGGGTGGCGTGCGAGGCGATAGGCGAATCAACCCGCTTGTTCGTAGGCGAGTTTTGCCTCTTCGGCGATGAGTTTCACGCCGGCTCGCACGCTGTCGGCGTCGGCGCCGTAGGAAATCCGAAGGCACTGATGCTGATGGTCCCATTCATCATCCATGCCGATGAAGAATTCCTGACCCGGTACCACCAGTACGCCTCTGGCCTTTAGGCGCTGGTAAAGTTCCTTCGATGTGATGGGCAGGTCTTGCAGCCACAGCCATAGGAAGATTGCGCCCTCGGGCTTGTGAATCCGGAAGGGCAGGCCAGCCAAGTCCTGGCGTAGCCAATCCACCGTTTGTGCGGCTCGGTGCTCATAGAAAGGCCTTATATGCCGTTCGCTGATAGTGAGAATGTCATCGTTGCTCAGCATCGTCTTGGCGAGGGCAGGACCGAGCGTGCCGCAAGCGAGACTGACAATGGTATTAGCGTTTGTGTAGGCCTCAATTAATGGCTCGCTGGCAACGATGATCCCCGTACGTGCCCCGGGCAGCCCAAGCTTTGAGAGGCTGAGCAGAAGCACTGTATTCTCATTCCAATGTGGAGCCGCATCCGTGAACACTATGCCGGGGAAGGGCTGGCCATAAGCGCCGTCGATGATCAGTGGGATGTCTGCAGCGCGCGCCACTGAGTCCAGGTGTGCTATTTCCTCATCGGTGAGTACATTGCCGGTGGGGTTGGTAGGGCGCGAGACGCACAGGGCGCCCATGCTGTCGTCCATCTGCAGGGCGTTCATGTCGACGTGGTACTTGAACAGGTCGCCCTCCAGCAGCTCGATTTCGGGGCGAGATGCAGTGAAGAAGCCTCGCGTCAGACCCGCGTCGGCGTAACCGATGTACTCAGGCGCTACCGGCAGGTGAATGCTGCGCTGCCCGCCATCCGGCATATTACCCGCGAGCAGGTTGAAGAGGACAAAAAACGCCGACTGACTGCCATTGCTCACCGCAATATTGCGCTCGGAGATAGCCCAACCGTGCTGGCGCCTTAGAAGCTTAGCGAGCTCGCGACGAAATTCACGATCGCCCTGAGGCGACTGATAGACGCCCAGCAGGGTGTGGCGCTGCGCCGGATCATTCAGCACGGATTGCAGCCGCTCGGCAAAGAAGGCCTCTACCTCGGGGATGCGGCCGGGATTGCCACCGCCCATGAAGATCATGTCAGGGTTTTCACTTAGCGCAGTACCCAGATCGTCCATCAGCGAAACTATGCCGGTGCGCTGGCCAAACTGCTCTCCAAAGCGGGACAATTTCACGCCAAGTATCTCGATCGTATTCGATGTCACGTAGCTTAGCAGTACGTGTGTTGTTTCGCGTTACTACTTCTTCAATCTCTTTGCCTGACTCTCGGCGCTTCGCGCTGCTGTCGTCGGGCTAGTGGATTTGAGCGCCAACGCGCCGGCTATCGGCAACATGGATTTGCCATGTCCGCAGGATTGAGCTGATTGTTGCTTTCATTTACTGTCGCTGACATGAAAACGTTACCAGACAATCCACGCACAAACTGTCGCAACTGCGGTGCTTTGCTGCATGGCGAGTATTGCGGTGTTTGCGGTCAGCGCGAGGGGCGTAGAGATCTGCATTTTTCAGAGGCGGCGGGCGATATCCTGCTTGATATGGTGACTTGGGACTCGCGCTTCTGGCGAACCCTGTTTCCCCTGATGTTTCGCCCCGGATTCTTGACAGCGGAGTTTATTGACGGGCGGCGTGCTCGATACATGCCGCCTTTTCGCCTTTATATCATTGTCAGTTTCATACTTTTTCTCGTGGTGTCTTTCCTGGCCCGAGACATGATGGCCGAAGTCACCAATGAAGACGGTGACGTATCTGTCTTCATTTCGTCGGATGACGAAGTTGACCCGGAGGGGCTTGCCGAGGCGCAACGAACGCTCGACGGCCTGGGGATTGACGTTGATCTTCAAGCGCGAAAGGAGGCTAGCGAGGATCCAGCGCAAACCGAATACGGGGGGGCGCCTTCTGCAAGTCAAAGTGCCGAATCATCAGCTCAAGCTTCAGCAGAGGCGGCAGTGGACGGTGATGCGGATTCTGTCGATGACGAAGACCACGTGAATATTAACTTTGGCTTTAGCGATGAAGAGAAGCCATCGTGGTTGGGGGACTTGGAGTCGCGAATGGAGGGCAACGTACGCCGTATGAAGGAAGAGCCTTCGCTTTTCCTTGGGCTGTTTCTGGAGTATCTGCCCCAAGTGATGTTCCTGATGTTGCCACTGTTCGCGGTGTTGCTATGGATCTGCTACCTGCTGTCGCCGTTCCATTACCTGCAGCACCTTGTGTTTGGTCTGCACTATCACAGCTTTGCCTTTCTGCTGTATCTCATCGATACCTGTCTGGCATCCGTAACCAGTGCGCTGGATGGCGTGGCGTTTATCGGCCTGATTATGTATCTCCCTCTGGCACTCATGCGCGTATACGGTTCGGGCACGATCGGCGCGGTTGTTAAATCGTTGTTCATATACTTTGCTTACGGAATCACACTGATTTTCGGTTTTGTTGCCATTGTCCTGCTGACGCTGGCGTTTCTGTGAGCCGTGCTTTGCCCAGCTATTGTCCTTTAAAGCTTACCGTCACGACGTGCGCACACCACCAGTGCGGCGCACAATCTACGACATGAAAATCCCCATTAAAAAGCTCGCTACGGACGGCCCCGTAATGAAAGTGGTGATCGACTCAGTCGACCTCAGTCTCTACATTGCCTTCGCGGTAATTGACGGACAGGAGTGCCTGATCACTGACAGCAAAGGCGGAACGATTAAAACCCGCAATCTGCTCGAAATGAAAAAGCAGTTGGAAGGTCTGTCCATCGCTGAACTGACCCTGCGGCAGCGCAGTGCTTACGATGAAATGGTGGGTCAACCAAAGTGGGGTTGCGACAATGCGATGGAGGTCGGTATCTCACCTGAGCTATACCCGACGCCCAGCTGGCAGCACTGACGGTTAGTTAGGGTACTGCCGCAGAATCAGCGTATTGCCCCGCTGCGTGAATTCGATGTGGCGCAGAAACGACATTCCCAACAACACCTCACTGGTGCGCAGCCCGGGAACAATGCCAGCAGCCACCTCATTTAACTCGATACCACCCACGCTCACGCTATCCAGCGTAGCCGTGTAGCTGGTGGCGATGCCATTCGCCGTTTGGGTTTGCATGGGTCGCCCCCGCTGAACGCCGATGCGCTGCGCCACGTCGAGGGGTATCGCTACACCGGTCGCGCCGGTGTCGAGCATGAATACCACCGGCTCGCCGTTGATCATGCCGTCAGTCACATAATGCCCTGCGCGGTTTCGCGTCAGCACCACTTCACGCATGCCGTCGGTAGCGATGCGCGTATCCAGCGATTGGTTGGGGTTGTGTTGTTTTTGCAGCAGGTCGGTGAAGAAGATCACCAATAGCGTCATGAGCACCAGCCAGGCCAGAGCCTGCATGGTCATCCCCAATCGCTTGTGGTCATTCTCCGGCGTGTTCATTCCTGTAGCTGCGGCAGGCTGCAATGATGTGGTCGGTTTGGTCGCTGGAAATGTCGCGATGAAAAACCCAGCGATGACCATTGATACGGACACCGTGCTGTTGCAGATGTTCAATCAATGGGGTGGTGTCGATCTCCGGCGCCAACATCACGATGTTGGTTTCTACGGGATTCGCCAGTGGTAACCCCATCTCTTTCAGGGCTTGGCCCATGCGCGCCGCATTGGCGTGATCGTCTGCCAGGCGCTGGACATTGTTTTTCAGTGCGTAAAGACCGGCTGCTGCAATCACGCCAGCTTGGCGCATGCCGCCGCCCAGCATTTTGCGGTAACGACGGGCGCGGGCGATGATGTCTTTGCTGCCAACCAGCACCGAACCCACTGGGGCCGCCAAACCTTTTGACAGGCACAGTGACGCCGAGTCGAAGTACTGGCAGATACCCTCAATAGTCACGTCGAGCTTTACGGCAGCATTGAAGGCGCGCGCGCCGTCTAGATGACGACGCAAGCCCAGCGCCTGCACACGGCGGCTGTATTCATCCAGATACGCCATGGACAGTACCTTGCCAGCGTGAGTGTTCTCCAAACATACCAATCGGGTAATTGCGAAGTGGGCATCGTCAGGCTTGACCGCGGCCTCGACCTCGTCCAGCGGCAGTTCGCCGCGGCTGTTAAAAGGAATCGGGCAGGGCTGTATGCTGCCCAGCACAGCGGCGCCCCCGCCTTCATACATGTAGGTGTGCGCACGGCTACCCACAATGTATTCGTGGCCGCGTTCACAGTGGCTGAGAATTCCCAGCAAGTTGGTCTGGGTGCCGGAAGCGGCATACAAGGCAGCTTCCTTGCCGGTTATCTCGGCGGCGTAGGCTTCCAGAGCATTAACAGTTGGGTCTTCCCCGTAGACATCGTCACCAGTTTTGGCGGCGGCCATTGCAGCGAGCATCTCTGAGCTCGGCTGCGTGACCGTGTCGCTGCGCAGATCAATCATCGGTTTTGAGATCTTGCTCTCCAATCTTGTGGCCCCATTCGCGTTTGGCTTCGAGATAGCGGCGGTTGTTGTCGTCTACGCCAATGACGTGTTTCACAGCGGTGATATCCGCTAGGCCCAGTTCAGTGAGATCACGCACTTTCTTGGGGTTGTTGGTGAGCAGGCGTATTGGTCTGTCGCCGGCAAAGAACTTGAGTAGGGTTGCGGCATCGGAAAAGTCGCGCGAGTCATCAGGCAGGCCCAGAGACCGGTTTGCCTGGTAGGTGTCTTCCCCTTCGTCCTGCAGCAGATAAGTGGCCGCTTTTGCCCACAGACCGATGCCGCGACCTTCGTGCCCGGCCATGTACACCAGATAGCCGCCCTGTGGATCCTGGGAGATACGATCCAGTGCCGCTTCCAATTGCGGGCCGCACTCGCACCGGCGCGAGCCGAAAATATCGCCGGTAAGACAGTTCGAGTGCACCCGCACCAGAGGTGATTCAGCGTTAGCAGCATCGCCAATGGTTAACACGCTGTTAACGGCCATGCTGGATACGAGCTCGGCGAACAGGTGCTGACCGCCGCTGTCGCGCAGGGTGTTTGCCAGCGACTCAACCTGCCCCAGTTCTGTACTTCTTACGGCTGCATACCAGTCGACGGTTGGCTGTTCATGGCCGCGGCCCAGTGGTAGCGGAATGGGCCCGAGAAGGTTAAGCGCCACACCGTCGGCGGGCGGCGACTGGCGCGGATCCAGGGCCTCGCCTTGCGAATCAATGCGCATGAGCTTGCCGTGGTCGATCAGCTTTTCGCGGACGTCGGGGTTGAGATAGGTGAACACGCTTTTGCGGGCCTGTGACTGTGTTGCTAGGGGCAGGAAGTGTACATGGCCGGCCACCAGCGTCCAAATCTATCCACAGCGGGATTTTGCCCCCGTGAGTGGGTAGACTAACGCGCGGTAGTTTGTGATCACGTCAATAGAAAGAGGATCTCCATGAGCTCAGTTCTGCATCAACCCCTGACTTTACCCTGCGGCGCGGTGTTGCCTAACCGTTTGTCCAAGGCGGCCATGACCGAGGGGTTGGCAACGCCGGATGGATTGCCCACGCCTGAACTGAACCGATTGTACGGTATCTGGAGCGATGGCGGTGCCGGTATGTTGCTCTCTGGAAACATCCAGATTGATAAGGATCACCTGGAGCGGCCGGGTAATGTGGTTGTAGACGCAGAGCCCGACGCGGAGATGGCGGCGGCTCTGGCATCATGGGCGAAAGAGGCAACTCGCAATGGCAATCACTTCTGGGCACAGATCAGCCACGGGGGCCGCCAGACTCAAAAAGTGGTGAATCCCCATCCCAAGGCACCGTCTGCGGTGAAGCTGGGATTACCGGGCGGACAGTTTGGCGAGCCCGAGCCGCTGACTCAGGACGAAATCGCGGATCTTGTGCGTCGATTCGGTGTGTGCGCTGCGGCGTGTAAGGCGGCGGGTTTCACCGGCGTTCAGGTGCATGCCGCGCACGGCTACTTGTTATCTTCCTTTCTGAGCCCTCGCGCTAACCAGCGCGACGATGAGTACGGCGGTTCACTGGAGAATCGGGCTCGTGCGCTGTTGGAGACAGTGGCCTCGGTGCGCACGGCGGTGGGTCCCGAGTTTCCGGTGTCCGTGAAGATCAACAGCGCCGATTTCCAGAAGGGCGGCTTCGACTTTGAAGACAGCTTGCAGGTGGTGCAGTGGCTCGAGGAAGCCAGCGTTGACCTGATCGAGATATCCGGCGGTACCTATGAGCAGCCCAAGCTGCTGGGGATGGAGGGCTCTGAAGAGTCTGAGCCGCAGAAAATCAAAGAATCTACCCGGGCTCGCGAGGCTTATTTCGTCGACTTCGCAAAGGCCATGCAGGAGAAGGTGAATGTGCCGCTGATGGTCACGGGTGGCTTCCGTCGTCGCGATGTGATGGAGCAGGTTGTGGAGGAGAGCAGTGCCGATGTCATTGGGCTGGGGCGCCCTTTGTGTGTGATGACTGATGGGCCCAAGCAGTTACTGGACGGCCTTGATGAGTTGCCGCGTTATGAGAACGAATTGTCCCTGTTGCCGGGCTGGCTGTCCTTCCTCAATGCCATTAACACGATCCGCACTATCGCAACCTTCGGTGTGCAGTATTGGTATTACGCCCAGATTGATGAGATTGGTGTTGCCGGCAAGCCGGATCCCGAGATGTCCGTGTTTGCGGCAACCAAGCGATTGATGGCGTTGCAGAAGAAACTTCTGGCGGGTCGCTCCAGCTAGGGCTGGTCGCCCTGCGCCGCAACCGTTAGCAGTTGTGGTGCAGGCTAAATTGCAATTGCTCTTTGTCCACGGTGTCGCTGGACTGGTCCATATAGTCCGCTTGGACCTTCAGGTCATAGCGCACGGCATAGCCAATAGCGCCTTACAAGCGGTTTCGGTCAAAGGTTTCTACTTCCCTGCCGTCGCGTATGTCCCGCTCGAGATTTAGGAACACCTCGTTGTAGGCCGCCGCGTACCAGGTGCCGCGTTTAATCACTGTGTTGTTGATCGGGATGTCCATGAACAGCGCGCTACGAACTTTGGACCGGGGGGGCATCCCAGGGTAGTCGCATCAGATCGTGTGCCGAACGCATGAAGAGAGACCGAAGGGCTCGTGACTACGTGAGGGTAGCCCGTAGGTTCACCGATCAGGCGCCGGCGATACCGGCGTCGGGCCAGTGAATTACGCCATTTCAGTTGGCCGCGCCACCACCCCTTCAATCTCTCTGCCTGACTATCGGCGGTACAAGCTGCCCTCGCTTGGTCGAGAGCCTTAGAGCGCTACGCTGTCTCTCCACTCACTCGGCGAAAGTCTTATGCGGCCGAGAGACTGAAGCGCTGCTGTCGGGTCGATCGCGCCGGGCTGGTTACCGTCAGAGCGACCTAGGCACCAATACATCGAACTGCTCGCGTCGCGCCAGCCACTCGTCTCGCGTTTGTCCCCAGGCACACACCTGATGTTCCGACAATGAGCCCGGCATCCGCTTTTCCTCGCCGGGCACAGAACCCAAGCGCCGCGCCAATGCTTGTGAGCGTGTATTGTCGTCGGCAATGAGGTGATCAACGCGCTCCCACCCAAGCTCGGCGAACACATAGTCGATACTGGCGACGGCTGCTTCCAGCGCATAGCCCTTACCTTCGGCAGATCGGTGTAGTCCCCAGCCCACCTCTTTGACCGGCCATTGATGCGGCTTCCAGGGGCCTAATCGCCCAATCCATAGGCCAGAGGATTTCTCTTCCACGGCAAACATGGCCGCGTCAGTTAGCTGCCATGCGCCAAGAGTGGCGGCGAATGTGCGCCATGCGTCTGACTCCGCCTGAACACCGCCCAGGTGCTCCTGCGTAATTGGGTCGGCGGCAAATTCGGCGTATCGCGGGAAATCCTCTGCGCGGGGTGCACGGAGAATAAGGCGTGGGGTTTCCAGTCTTCTCATGGTGTTTCGCTTTATAAAACCTGCGGCATGTATAGCAGATGAATCGTAGTCCTGCTCAGCTATACTGACGGTAACAGCGTGTGATGCTCTCTCGCAGGCGCAATAAACAACAATAAAGGAACTGCGTGTTACTTCTCCCAATCCAGCTGGTGTTATCGAATCACTCGATATGCGGGTCGAACTGTCGGGGTGTCGCATCGTGAATAGGTGCGTTCCTCACCTGCTGTATTTGCTGCAGCGCGTTCGCGGGCGGTCGCTGATCCGTAGTGTCCTATTGATCGCTACCTTCGTTAGCCTCACAGCTTGTACAACCCTCGGGCCTGACTACCAGGAACCGGATGTCGACTGGCTGGCCCAATGGGAAACAACACTCTATGGCGAGGTGGAGCAGAGTGTTGCAGACCCGAATGATGTCCAAGGGCTGGGTTTTTGGTGGGAGACCTTCAATGATCCTGTGCTTAACTCGCTGATTCTCTCTGCGCGAGAAGCTAACCCGTCGCTGCGAATCGCTGCACTGAATATTGCGCGTAGTCGCGCGCTGCTGGGCATTGCGGTCGGCACGCAGTACCCGCAGGTTCAGCAGGGTAGTGGCAGCGCGGCCCGCGTGGATAACTGGCCTACCGAGGGTGATGACTCAGGCGATCGTAGCGGCCTTTATAACTACAATCTCGGCTTCGATTTGGGTTGGGAGCTGGATTTTTGGGGACGGTTTGAACGCAGCATTGAATCTGCCGACGCCGCTTTCTTTGCCTCTATTGCGAACCAGCGTAACGCGCAGGTACTGGTCAGCGCGCAGGTTGCCCAAACCTATTTCGCTTATCTCACGACAACCCGTCAAATTCAGATCGCACAAATGAACGCCGATCTGCAGTTGCGCAGTTTAGAGATCACACGGCAGCTGTATGACAGTGGGCAGGACTCAGAGTTGGATCTGCAGCAGGCGAACACTCAGTTCCTGGCAACGTCTGCCGCCATTCCCGGGCTAGAGGCAACGCAGCAGCAGTTGGCGAATGCGCTCACAGCGTTGCTGGGCAGGCGGCCAGGCGACCTGCCGGAGTTGGCCGGCCCGGCGCAACCCTTACCAAAACTGGCACCCGGCATGATCGACCAGATGCCGGCGCGCTTGATGATGCGTCGGCCCGATGTGCGAGTTGCGGCATTTACTGTGGCGGCACAGTCTGCGCAGATCGGTGTTGCTGAAGCCGATCTCTACCCGTCTATTTCCCTGTTCGGCACCATAGGCTGGGGTGGCAACACTGCTGATGGCAGCACCGACAGCCTCAGCACCGGGTTTGGCCCGGCCTTCACATGGAATCTTTTTAATTACGGGCGCCTGGAAAATGCGGTGCGCGTTCAGGATGCCAGTCTGGAGCAGGCAATAGAACAATATCAGGCGACGGTGCTGCAGGCCGCGCGCGAGATTGACGATGCCGCCATTACGGTTGTTAAGACCCGTGAACAGGACGCCATGCTCAAGGATGCACTCGCCTCGTCTGAGCGTGCGTTGAAGATCGCCAATACTCGCTACCGAGAGGGCTACTCGGACTTCCAGCGAGTGCTGGATGCCCAGCGGGCCCTGGCTAACCAGTCCACGAGCTACGTTGCGAATCAGGGCGCCCATGCCAGCGCGGTTGTCGATTTTTATCGTGCTATGGGCGGTGGCTGGAAACCGGTTGAGCTGAGCGAGGCGCTGCCGGCTGAGACCATTGAGCGTATGGAATCGCGCACTGATTGGGATGGTCAGTTGCGTGAGCCCCTGCCACAGAATGAACCCGAGACGGGAGAGACACGTGAGTGACAGCCAGCATGACGCATTGGTTGAAGAACCACCTGAAAAATCGGTGCAGGAATCGTCAGAGAATGCCCGGGCCACGGTAAAGCGCGGCGGCCTCGGAGTAGCCGTGGTAATCGGCCTTAGTTTGGTCTGGTATCTGCTCGCCGATCGCTACACACCATACACTGACCAGGCGCGAGTGCACGCCTATGTTATTGGTGTCGCACCTCAGGTGTCCGGCATCGTGCGTGAAGTGAACGTGGAGAATAATCAGCAGGTGAGTGCTGGCGATACGCTTTTCAGCATCGATACCCTGCAGTATGAGATCGCGCTGGCGCGGGCAGAGTCTGATTTACAGAATACCCAGCGGCAGGTTCAGGCCGGGGATGCCGCCGTTGAGGCAGCTCGCGCAAACCTGCGCTCTGCTGAGGCGAATTTGGAGAAAGCAGAGAAAGACACTGACCGGCTAACCCGCTTGCGCGAGCAGGACCCGGGGACCATTTCAGCTAGACGTCTCGAGATTTCCAGCGCCAGTCTGGATCAGGCGCGGGCCGCCGTGAGTGCGGCTGAGGCACAGATAGAGCAGGCGATTGAGCAGAAGGGCGGCGACGGTGAGAACAACACCAAACTCAAAGTCGCGCAAACCTCTGTCGAAAAGGCTCAGTTGGACCTTGAGCGAACACGGGTACTTGCCTCCACTGATGGTGTGATTACTGACCTTGCTGCCGATGTAGGTCTGTTTGCGGGTGCCGGCGCGCCGGTAATGACGCTGGTGTCGCGGTCCGACGTTTGGGTCCAGGCCGATTACACGGAAAACAATCTGGGCCATATGGCAGTGGGCACACCCGTTGAGATACTTTTCGATGCGATTCCCGGCGAAGTGTTCGACGGTCGTGTAGAGAGTATCGGCCTGGGTGTAAACAGCGGCGGCTCTGCAGCACCGGGCACCTTGCCAACCGTCGACAATAACCGCGATTGGCTGCGTCAGGCCCAGCGCTTTCCTGTGACCGTCAGCTTTAACCCCAGGCAGTCGCCCGCGTTGATGGGTAACTTACGGGTGGGTGGTCAGGTCTCCGTGGTGGCTTATGCCTCTGAGGGCGGGCCGCTAAAATGGCTGGCGCTGCTGCATATCCGGTTCATGAGCTGGCTGGCGTATGCCTATTGAGGTAGCGGCGATGCCTATGCCCCGGCAGATGCCGTTGGCCGCCAGACGCGTTTTTCGATTAGCGGCAACCACCGCTTTGGCGCTGGCGGGCGGCTATGCGCTGGCGCTGGAACTGCCATTCATGGCGCCGTTGTTCGCGTTCATCCTAGCTTCAAAGCCGGCACCGCCTATGGGCGTCAAAGGCCTCTTGGGTCTGTCGCTGCTATTAGTTCTCACTCTGGGGCTAGGCGTACTGTTAACACCGGTGCTGCGCTATTACCCCATGACTGGGCTGATGCTCGTGTTACTGGGCCTGTTCTTCGCTAACTATGTGGCGCTTAACTTGGGCAAAGGGCCTGTGGGCACTTTCCTTACGGCTGGAATCGCGATCATCTCTACAGCGGGGTTGACCAGCATGGCGCTGGCGACAGCGCTGATTCAGGCAATGGTGTTCGGAGTGGCTATTGGTGTCGTTAGTCTTTGGCTGATTTATCCGTTCTTTCCTGAGGACGGCCCCGCACCTGAGATGCCGGCGGTAGCGCCTGCACAGTCAAGTTGGTTGGCGGTGCGTGCCACGTTGATTGTGTTTCCCGCCTTTTTGCTGGTGCTTGCCAATACCGCCTACCTGCCTACCGTGATGAAGGCGGTGCAACTGGGCCAGCAGGACTCGGTGACGGATGCCAAACACGCAGGGCGTGAGCTGGTTGGTTCTACGTTCATGGGCGGCCTGTGGGCGGTGATGTTCTGGCTGGGCCTCTCGATCTGGCCCTCCCTGTGGATGTTTACGCTGTGGATGCTGTTGGTGGGTGTCTATATTTGCGCCCGAGTGTATGGCGTTGTGCCCAGTCGTTATCCGCCCTCCTATTGGGTGAATACGATGGTGACATTACTGATTCTACTGGGGCCCGCGGTTAATGACAGCGCCACGGGTAAAGATGTGATGACTGCGTTTCTGGTGCGACTAAGCTTGTTAGTGGCGGTGGCGCTGTATGCCTCGGCGGCCGTTGTTCTGCTGGAGCGCTGGCGAGACCGTCGCGTCGCGCGAGGCACCCGCGCTGTAATGGCGTGAGAGTGTGGCTCATGGGCACTAACGTTCATATCTGAGGATCAGGTCTCGCCTACTATTTATCGGGATAGCCCCGATGCCCTCAGTGTGCTGTTAGCGCGTCTGGCACTGAAAGCGGAGGTCTATGTCGACGGCGACTTCTGCGGCACCTGGGCCGTGGACACCGCAGGCTCACGGCGAATTCCCTTTCATCTGATCGTCGAGGGGAATGCCTGGCTGCACTTTCCCGAATCAACACCCAGAGCGCTTAAGCGGCGGGATTTGGTCGTATTCCCCCAAGATGCGCATCACGTTAGTGCCAGCTC
>SPKZ01004782.1_pt1 | contig 41187 bp, 38 predicted proteins | sample 2456571 | NCBI WGS metagenome assembly SPKZ01 (sample SAMN11192286, study PRJNA482655) | marine metagenome | biome: ENVO:00000447; feature: ENVO:00000244|ENVO:00000211|ENVO:00000569|ENVO:00002023; material: ENVO:00002151; isolation source: ocean water from marine abyssalpelagic zone ...
AGAGGCGGAAGCCCTGCCTTGAGGTGAATGTCGGAGGCACTCCCCTTGATCGCGACGCGGAGAATCTCGTTCAGTTCCACGCTTCCCCCGGGGCGAAGTACGGTCCCCGGGCGCTGAATCGACGGAGCGAGCCTATTCCTTGAGGTCGGCGTCCTCCGGCTTGAGGTCGGCCGCCTCCGGCGCGGACGAGGCCGCGCCGGCCGTGGTATCCGCAACCGGCACCTTTCGCTTGATTCCCGCGTGGGCATAGACGAGCTCGGAGATCCGCTCGTACACGTCGCGATTCTCGCGCAGAAAACGCTTGGCGTTCTCCCTCCCCTGCCCGATCCGGGTCTCCTCGAAGCTGTACCAGGTCCCGCTCTTCTCGAGCAGTCCCGCGTCGGTCGCGAGGTCCAGAATGTCTCCCTCTCGCGAAATCCCCTGGTTGAACATCAGGTCGAACTCGGCCTGCCGGAACGGAGGCGCGCACTTGTTCTTGACCACCTTCACCCGGGTCCGGTTCCCGACGGAAACGGTCCCGTCCTTGATCTGGCCGATCCGGCGAACGTCCAACCGGATCGATGCGTAGAACTTGAGGGCATTGCCGCCAGACGTGGTCTCGGGATTTCCGAACATGACCCCGATCTTCATTCGCACCTGGTTGATAAAGATCATGCAGGTCTGAGAACGGGCCAGGTTGCCCGTGAGCTTGCGCAGGGCCTGACTCATGAGCCTGGCCTGGAGACCCACGTGCGTGTCTCCCATCTCGCCCTCGATCTCGGCCCGGGGAACCAGCGCCGCCACCGAGTCGATGACGACGATGTCGACCGCCCCCGACCGAACCAGCATGTCGGAAATCTCGAGGGCCTGCTCGCCGGTGTCGGGCTGAGAGACCAGCAACTCTGCCGGGTCGACCCCGAGCTTCGTCGCGTAGGAAACATCGAGCGCGTGTTCCGCGTCGATGAAGGCCGCCACCCCCCCCTGTTGCTGACTCTGCGCCACCGCGTGCAGAGCCAGGGTCGTCTTCCCCGACGATTCGGGGCCAAAGATCTCGATCACCCGCCCCTTGGGCAAGCCTCCGACTCCGAGCGCGATGTCGAGCGAGGGCGATCCCGAGGAGATCACGGGGATCTCGCGATCGAGGTCATCCTTGCCGAGAACCATGATCGAGCCCTTGCCGAACTGCTTCTCGATCGAAGCAACCGTAAGCCCGAGCGCATCCCGCTTGCTGTCCACTGCCTTCTTTTGAGCCATTTCTCGTAGATCTCCTAATCCAAGGGGGCGAGTTCCAGAGCATCCGCCCGCCCGAGGGGCAGGCGGGCCAGGGGTCGATAGCGACTGCCGGCGGAAGAGGGCCGGCTCTCGAAGAGCACGACCTCGTCGACCGGAAAGCGTGCGCCTCCCGGAGCCTCGACCCGCTCGAACGGAATCCGCTCCGGGGTCGGCAGGCGCCCGATCGTGAGGTGTGCGCGGTAGGGCCGCCGCTCCCGCTCTAGTCCGAGCCGGCCCGCCGAGGCGTCCAGTTTCCGGGCCAGACGCGCGAGCGGTCCGGCGCCGTGCATCACGCCGAGCCAGACCACCCGGGCGGCCCGCGCCGACGGGAACGCACCGAGGCCCCCGATCTCGGCTTCGAACGGGTGCTCGCGCACGAGCTTTGCCGCGGCCAGGTGCACCAGTTTTGGAATCCGGTCGGGATCGAGCTCACCCAGAAACTTGAGCGTGAGATGCAGATTCTCTTCGGGCACCCAGCGGACCGGGTCCGGAAGCTCGGACCGCAGGAGTTCGATCGCGGCCGCGGCCTGCGCGCGCGCTGCGGACGAAAGTTCCACCGCAAAGAAGGCGCGCACCGACTCTCTGCCGCTCATCGCGCGGCTCCGGAAACGGCGCGCAGCCGCGGGAAGGTCTCGTCCGGCAGCGGGAGCCCGAGCACGCGGCGCCGGATCCATTCGAGTCCGATCTGGGTTGCGAGTTCTTTGTTGCGGCCGCGTTCCCGCATCAACTGGTAGCGGCGCGCTTCGGTTCCGGCGGCGTCTGCGATCCCCAGCCAGAGGGTGCCGACTGGCTTCTCGTCGCTGCCCCCATCGGGCCCCGCGATGCCCGTCGTCGCGATCGCCAGGTCGGCTCCGGTGCGCTCCCGCGCCCCTTCCGCCATCTGCCGCACCACCATCTCCGAGACCGCCCCGTGCCGATCCAGCTCCTCGGGGCGAACGCCCAGTTCGCGTACCTTGGCCTCGTTCGAGTAGGCGACGAAGCCCGCCAGCAGATAGCGCGAACTCCCCGGCACGTCGGTCAGACGGCTCGCGATGAGCCCCCCGGTACACGACTCGGCCACGGCCACGCGGAGGCCGGCTTTCTGGAGCAGTTCGCCCGTGATCGACTCGAGCCGCTGCTCTCCGCTGCCGACCAGCAGCGGGCCGAGCCGTTCCCGCAGCTCTGCCTCAGCCGCGGCCAGCTTGCGCCGAGCTTCCGGCTCGCTCTTCGCGCGCACGACAATCCGGACCAGATTGTCCGGGAACTGCGTGCGAAACCCGAGCGTCGTGGAGGGATCGCGGCGAGCGAGGTCTTCCAGGTCCCGATCGAGCGCCGACTCGCCGATCCCGAAGGTACGCCAGAGCGAGGCACGCACGACCCCGGTCTGCGGGCGGCGAGCCTCGAGCCGCGGAAGCAGTTCTTCGTCGACCATCCGGTAGAGCTCTTTCGGGACGCCCGGCATGAAGCAGAGCAGCGCCCCTTCCTGCTCGAGCATGAAGCCGGGCGCGGTGCCGAGGGCGTTGGGCAGGAGTTCGGCGCCCTCTGGTAGGTCGGCCTGTTTGGCATTGTTCTCGGTCATCTCCCGACCCACCGAACGGAAGTAGCCCTGGATCCGCTCCAGCACGCCGGGGTCGCGGACGAGCCGACGGGCAAAGGTACGAGCCGCGACCTCGGTGGTGATATCGTCCCTCGTCGGTCCGAGCCCCCCGGTCACGAGCACCACGCGGGCGCGTTCGGCCGCGAGGCGCAGCACCTCTTCGATCGCGGCCGGATCGTCCGCCACCGTCACGTGCCGGGTGGACTCGATGTCGAGGCGGAGCAACCGCTCCGAGAGAAACGACTTGTTCGAATCCGTGATCTCGCCGCGGACCAGTTCGTCCCCGATGGTGAGGATCCATGCCCCGTCGCGACTCATGCGAGGCCCTCCGGCCAGACGAAACGCCACAGCAGCTGTCCACACAGATTTGCGTAGATCCCGGCCACGACGTCGTCCGCGATCACCCCGAACCCGCCGCGAAGCGACTCCGCCGCACGCACCGGCGGCGGCTTCCAGATGTCGAAGAGCCGGAACAGCAGAAAGCCGCAGACGGCCACGTCGACCCGGACTGGCAGCCAGACCAGCGACACCAGCATCCCCCCTACCTCGTCGATGGTAATCCGCGGGTCGTCCCGAGTGGCAAAGATCTTCTCGGCCGCGTGTGCGATCGGTACACCCGCGACCAGCACCAGGGCGGCCGCCCCCGCGAGCGCCGGAGGCGGCAGCGGGGCGAGCAGTGCGTAGAGTCCGAGCCCGACCAGTGAGCCGAGGGTCCCGGGGGCCAGGGGCGCGTAGCCCGAGCCGGCCCCGCTCGCAGTGAAGAGAATCAATTTTCTCATTTAGTTCCGGATAGTTCCGAGAGGAATCGGGGCTTTCGAGCATGCTAGAGGGCGGCGGCTCCCATGTCAAAAAGCGAATATAGAACGAAAGTTTCGTTCTCGCGAGTCGGGCTCGCTAAGATCGCGCCATGCGGACGCTGGGCCTGGACTATGGCGAGAAGCGAATTGGGGTCGCAATCAGTGACGAAACCGGCCTGATCGCCCAGCCGTTGGAGACCATCACGCGGCCGAACGCCCGCTCCCGGAGTCACCTGGACCGGATCCGCGAGCTGACGAGCGACTTCGGGGTGGTACAGATCGTGGTCGGATTGCCGCTTCATATGAATGGACGCGAGGGGGAGGCCGCGAAGGCGGCGCGCCGCTTCGGAGAAGAAGTCAGGGAGGCGACGGGGATGGCACTCGAGTTCATCGACGAACGCTGGACGACCCGGCAGGCGATGCGAACCCTCGACCAGGCCGGAATCCGGCGCACCCGCCAGAAAGGCCGGCTCGACCCGGTTGCGGCCGCCCTGCTGCTCGATACCTGGCTGCGGAGACGGGAACGGTGAGACGGGCCATCCTGCTCGGCCTGGCCGCGCTGGCGCTCGGCCTCGGGGGCCTCGCCTGGACCGCGAGCCCCCTGAATATTCCGGCGGATTCGGCCGGGGGCCCGCGCACCTTCCGGGTCGAGGCCGGCGTCTCGCTCGCCGAGGTGGCCGGGCAGCTCGAGCGCGAGGGGCTGCTCCCGAGCCGCCCCCTGTTCGGACCCGACGTGCTCGTCTGGTACGCCCGGCTGCTCGGCCAGGAGCGGCAGATCAAGAGCGGCGAGTACGACCTGTCCCCGGCCCAGACCCCGGTCCAGATCCTCGCCCAACTCGTCGCCGGCCACGTGAAGACCTATCCCGTGACGGTGGCGCCGGGTCTGCGCAGCGACGAGGTAGCACGGCTGCTCGAGGAGGCCGAAATCGTCTCCGGGGACGCGTTTCTGCGCACGGTCTCGGCCAGCGGGTTCGCGCGCGAACTGGGCCTCGAGACGGAGCGCCTGGAGGGCTACCTGTACCCGGAGACCTACCGTTTCCGTCGCGGGACACCCGCCGAAGAGGTCGCGCGGCGCATGGTCGAGGAGTTCCACTCAAGCTGGACCGAGCAGGACCGGCAGCAGGCGCGGCAGTCCCAGCTCTCGATCCACGAAATCGTGACGCTCGCGTCGATCGTCGAGAAGGAAACCGGAACCCCCGAAGAACGGCCGATCATCGCCGGTGTCTTCCACAACCGGCTGGCGCGCGGCATGCGCCTTCAGTCCGACCCGACCGTGATCTACGGCCTGGTCGCAGCGCAGGGTTCGTGGGACGGGAACATCCGCTATCGCGACCTGCGCAACGATACCCCGTACAACACCTACACGCGCGCAGGGCTGCCACCGGGCCCGATCGCGGGCGTCACCATGGATGCGATCCGGGCGGTCCTCGATCCGGCCGACGTTCCGTTCCTGTACTTCGTCGCCCGCAGCGACGGCACGCATCAGTTCTCGCGTACGCTGCGCGAGCACACGAACGCTGTAAACCGCTACCAGCGCGGGCGGTCAGGCCGCCGCGATCCTTCCTAGCGGGCGTTCCCGGGCCGGCGGGTTGCGACGCGGCGCGCCGCTCGGGACCCGGCGGCGCGAACCCGTGCTCAGGCCGGCAGGCAGATGTCGCGGAGCAGGTCGAGCTGGTCGAGCGCCTTCCCGGCCCCGACCGCTACGGCCGTAAACGGATCTTCGGCGCGGACGATCGGGAGGTGGGTCTCCTCTCGCAGGAGCTGGTCGAAGTTCCGCAGCAGTGCGCCCCCCCCGACCAGGACCACGCCTCGATCCACGATGTCGGAGGCGAGTTCCGGCGGAGTCGTCTCGAGCGTCTCGCGCACGACATCGACGATGCGGGCCGTCGGCTCGGCAAGTGCCTCCTGCAGCTCCTCGGAGGACATCACGATCATTTTGGGAATTCCGGCAACCAGGTCGCGTCCCTTGACCTCCATGGTTTTCGTTTTGCCCCCTGAGAGGGCCGTTCCGATCGTGATCTTCAGAATCTCGGCGGTCCGCTCGCCGATCAAGAGATTGTGCTTCCGCTTGACGAAGCTGATGATCGACTCGTCCATCTTGTCGCCCCCGATCCGAACCGAATTCGAGGTCACGATTCCGGCGAGCGAGATCACGGCCACGTCGGTCGTACCGCCACCCACGTCCACGACCATGTTTCCGGTGGGCTCGGTCACGTTGAGCCCGGCACCAAGCGCGGCCGCCATGGGCTCTTCCATCAGGTACACCTCGCGCGCACCCGCCAACATCGCCGATTCGCGAACGGCACGCTTTTCGACTGACGTGATGCACGGAGGAACACAGATCACGATGCGGGGACGCACCAGCCGGCGCCGATTGTGGGCGCGCTGAATGAAGTAGCGGAGCATCGCCTCGGTCACATCGAAGTCGGCGATCACGCCATCCTGAATCGGACGGGTCGCGCGGATGGTCCCGGGCGTCCGGCCGATCATCTCCTTGGCCTCGGTGCCGACCGCCAGGATCTTGCGCGTCCCGTCCGGTTTCTGGCTCACGGCCACGACCGAGGGCTCGCTGCAGATGATTCCGCGCCCACGCGAGAAGACGAGGGTATTCGCGGTACCCAGGTCGATTGCAAGATCGTCCGACATGAGTCCGGCGAACCACTTCAGCATCTTGAACTCGACCCCAGCTGCAGCGGGCCGGACGGGCTGCCCGACCCCGTGTAGTGGCTCATCGGCAGAGGGGTCGCGAACCTGAGGCAGGGCCCGCGCGTTTGGCGGCGGGCCGGGGCCCGCTAGTCGACGGCCGGGACAGGCTTCGCCAGCGTCGTTCGGAGTTCCTCGACCCGGGCCCCGAGCTCATCCAGCCCCCGGCGCGCCGTAGAGATCCGAGCGCCCTGTACCGCGATCAGTCGGTCGCGAGAAACAACCTGTTCCTGCAGCGTGCGAACCGCGTCGGTCAGTGTCGCGATCTGAGAGCCCAGTTGGACCCGGCTCCAGACCAGGAGAGCAACCGCGAGGGCCAGCCCGATCGCGAGCGCCGCCGGCGCCCAGGCCGGAAGCCGCGCCCTGGGCCCACGCGCTGGCGCAGATGGCGCCTCGCGCGTCCCGGAGTGCTCGCCGGAGTCAGGAGACCCCACGGGCCGAAGTCTGGGCACCCCCCCCATCGCCTAACTCTGAATGACCAGCTTCGAGAGCGAGGTGCGGCGCAGGTTCGTCTTCTGAATCGTTCGCACGAGTTCGGTCACCTTCTCGGTGTCGGTCTCGAAGGGATTGTTGCAGATCACGCGGACGTTTAGAAGGTTTCCGAGCCGAATGTTCGACCAATCGAGGTCGTACTGGATGTTGTTCTGGCGAGCGAGCTTGATGAAGTCGCCGCGCATGCGGGCACGCGTGTCCTGAGGTGGCTCGGTCTTCGCCTTCACGATCTCCTCATCCGAGAGAATCCGGTCTACCGATCCCGCCCGCTCCATCAGATAGAAGAGTCCGCGGTCCATCCGAATATCGTGGTACTGCAGATCGATCATCATCACGCGAGGATCCTCCAGGCTGATCCCGTGCTTCTTGATGTATCTCTGAATCAACTTTCGCTTGATGACCCAGTCGATCTTCCGGTCGAGCTTGTCCGGGTCATGCTCGAGACACTCGAGAATCTCGGCCCAGTCCCCGACCGCCTTACGCAGCTGATCGGAGACGGTCGCCTGCTCCATATACCTGAGCGCCATGTCGCAGTATTCGCGCTGAATTTCGATTGGAGAAAACTCCCGTCCATTCTCCAGTCGAATCTTGTTCTTGCAGCTCGTGTCGTACGAAATGTCCTTGATCGCCTTGACCGGATGTCGAAGTGTAAAGTCCTTGTTGATGAAATTGTCCTCGATCATCTGGAGAACCACCGCACAGGTCGCGATCTTCACGAAGTTCGTGTACTCGGACATGTTCGAGTCACCGACGATGACGTGAAGACGCCGGTACTTCTCCCGGTCGGCGTGTGGCTCGTCCCGGGTATTGATGATCGAGCGATCGTTCGTCGTCGTGCCCGAAATCTTCTGATAGATGTGCTGTGCGCGCTGGCTGATGTGGTAACGTACACCGTCCTGTGTCTGAAGGACCTTGCCAGCGCCCGAGAAGATCTGCCTCGTGACCAGGAACGGGATCAACTGCTCGGCGAGATAGTAGAAGTCGACATCGCGGTCTACGAGGTAGTTCTCGTGGCAGCCGTAGCTGTTTCCTACGAAGTCGGTGTTGTTCTTGAAAATCGAGAGCTTTCCCGGGACCCGCTCCTCACGGATCTTCTCCTCCGCGTAGCCCTGCAGGTCCTCTAGAATCCGCTCTCCGGCGCGATCGTAAATGATGACGTCGCGCGGGCTGGCACATTCCGGGGTCGCATACTCCGGGTGACAGCCGGTGTCCTGATAGAAGCGAGCGCCGTTCTCCAGAAACACGTTCAGGAAGTGCTCGGTCGTAATCAGCTTCTCGAACAGAAAGCGAATAGCCTTCTCGACGGGGAGTGTCTTCCGGCCCTCGGGAGTAAAGATGATCCCGTACTCCGTCTCAACGCCGAAAATTCGCTTCTGCACGAAACTTCCTCGACCCTATTCGATCAAGGCGCGGATCGCCTCCGCCTCTAGGCGCCGAAAAATCCGTCCGTCGAGCCTTCGGTCGAGCGTTGCGATCTCGAGGTTCTCCTGATCCAGCTTGGCCGACGCGTTGGCGGCCCGGCCAAGCGCGCCGCACGCAATCCGCACGCCCTCGCGCAGGCTGATGCCCGACTTCCAGGCGTCGCGCAGCACCTTGACGAGGTCCTCCGAATCCCCACCGATCGCCGCAAAGCGACTGTGATCTGCGATGAACCCGTCGAACATGATCTGGTAGAAGCAGCTTCCCTGTTCGTCGCCGTCCAGTTCTGCGACGAGGATCTCGACCTCGAAGGGCTTCATTTCTCGCGTGAAGATCCCACCGAGAAGCGTGGAGTATTCGTTTGCCAGGTTCTTGGCCGCGACGTCGTCCCGGCAGTAGTTGTAACCCTTGAAGTCACAGTAGCGGATGCCTGCCTTTCTCAGGTTCTCGTACTCGTCGAACTTTCCGACGCCAGCGAAGGCGATTCGGTCGTATGCCTCGCTGATCTTCCGCAGGCTCGTGCTGGTATTCTCGGCGGCCAGAAGAATCCCGTGCTCGTACTCGAGGCCGACGATCGGCTTTCCGCGCGCAATTCCCTTGCGCGCGTACTCCGCCTTGTCCTGGTACATCTGCTCGGGAGACACATAGTACGGTACCGCCACGCTCACCTCTCCTGGCGCTGGCGCATGGTCAGCTCATACGCCGCAAGCAACTCGCTCTCCGGAACCTCTTCGACACCACTCTCGGTGACCAGCATGCAGGTCGGGTAGATCGAGCGGTTGATGTCAAAACCTCCGGTTCCGCGGTCTTCGTCGGCCGCATCGACGAGCGCTCCCACGCTACTGATGATCGCCGCATCCCGCTCGAAAGCAGTGTCCACGAAGGTCTTCTTCAGGCTCGAGCGCGCGTCCTTCCCACCCGAGCCGGTCGCGTAATAGTCAGCCTCTGCATAGCGGCCACCGGTGATGTCGAACTTATAGATCCTGCCCCGGTTCTTCTGGTGGTCGTAGCCTGCAAAGAGCGGCATTACGACCAGTCCCTGCATCGCGGCCGGCAGGTTCTGGCGAATCATGTGCGAAAGCCGGTTGGCCTTGCCCTCGAAGGTGAGCTGCTGGCCCTCGAGCTTCTGATAGTGCTCGAGCTCGACGCGAAACAGCCGAACCATCTCGATCGCAGGGCCGGCCGCTCCCGCAATTGCAACCAGGCAGTCGTCATCGACCTTGAATACCTTCTCGATATCCCGGGTCGCGACCTGGTAGCCCTCGGTCGCGAGTCGGTCTCCGGCCATCAGCACACCGTCCTGGTAGACGAGCGCGAGCACGGTGGTCCCATGCGGGACCTGAACCGTCGACCAGTCGAGATTCGAGAACTCGGGGACCGATTCTGGATGATCGAGCCGGAGCATCTCGAAGAAACTGGAGCCTCCGTAATTCTGCCCCTTAAACACGCCCTATTCTCCTCCGCGCTGGACGTAGTTCTTGACGAACTCCTCGGCATTTTCCTCGAGCACCTCGTCGATCTCCTCGATGAGGCTGTCCATTTCTTCTTTCAAGTCTTCGCCCTTCTTGGCGATCTTCTTCTGACCGGCGCCGTCTCCGCCGGCTCCGTCCTTCTCCTTACCGCCCCCGCCGCGCTGCTTCTGGCTCTGGCCCTCAGCCGCGCCCCAGATTCCGGCAGATCGAAGCGGGCTCCGGCCGGGCTCTTGAATCACTCTCATGGTTAGCTCCTGCGTCCCGGCGCCTTTACGCCGTCAGATTCCGCACTAGATCTACAGCGGTCGGGCTCGAGTCTAACAAGTCTCCGACGTGCGCCCGAGTTCCCTTTAGCGGCTCGTTCATCAGAATTCTCTTGATCGGATCGTCCCCGAGGTTGAACGAAACCGAATCCCAATTGACACCGAACACCTCGTCGGGATAGCGACGGATACACTCGCCGCGGAAGTAGGCGCGCGTATCGGGCGGGGGAACCGAGCAGGCGGCATCGATCTCCTCGTCCGAGACGATGCGTTCCACCTCGCCGCGTCGTTCGAGCAGAAAATAGAGGCCCTTTTCGGGCCGGATGTCGTGGTACTGCAGATCCAGCATCTGGACCTGAGGATGATCCCAATCCAGATTCCGGCTGGCGACGTAGGCGGAGATCAACTTCCGCTTGATGACCCAGTCCACCTCTCGATCGAGTTGCATCGGGTCTTCCGCGAGCTTTCCGAGAACGTATTCCCAGCGCGTCATGACCTCCTTCATGAGCGGATCGAGTTCCCTGGAGGAGAAATAGCGCGCCGCAGCCTCCAAGTATCGCTCCTGGGTCTGGACCGCCGTGATTCGGCCACCCTTCTGCAGCGCGTACTCCCGCTTGCAGTCGAGATCGTGAGAAATGTCGGTCAGCACCCGGACCGGGTCGGAAATCTCTAGGTCGCTTGGCAGTGCATCTTCCTGGATCATCGCCAGCACGATGCAACTGGTCCCGACCTTCAAAAAGGTGGAGACCTCCGAGAGATTCGAGTCTCCGAGGATCACGTGGAGACGCCGGTACTTCTCCCGGTCGGCGTGCGGCTCGTCTCGCGTGTTGATGATGGGTCGCTTCACCATCGTGTCGAGCGCCACCTCGGTCTCGAAGAAGTCCGACCGCTGGCTGATCTGGTAGGCGCAGGGCGCCGTTCGGTTCTCGCTGCCCACCTTGCCAGCTCCGCAGTAGATCTGGCGGGAGATGAGGAAGGGCGTCAATTGCGCGATGATGTCCTTGAAGGGTGTGCGGCGATCGATCAAATAGTTCTCGTGACAGCCGTAACTGTTTCCCTTGCGATCGGAGTTGTTCTTGAAGATCAGGACCTGCTGGTCAGATGGAAGCAAATTGGAAGCAGCCCGGCGGGCGGTCTCCATGATCCGCTCCCCGGCGCGCTCGTACGCGATCAGCGAACGAATGTTGGTGACCTCGGGCGTCGAGTATTCCGGGTGCGCGTGGTCCACATAGAAGCGGGACCCGTTCTTGAGGGTCTTGTTGCGCGCGATGTTCTCCTGCTGATTCGGGGTGTACTTTTCTCCTTCGACGTGAAAGCCACGCGCATCCGCCAGGGGATTTTCCTGGTCGTAGTCCCACAGGATCCGGGCCTCCTGGTTCTCCTGATACGCGTTCACGAGCAGGACGCAACTCGAGATCGGATCGAAGTCACGGTCGTTCTGGACCGTAATCCCGTATTCGATCTCGCTGCCGATCACACTAGGAAGAGACATCTCTCACCTGAGGCCCGCAGCCTCCCGATCACACCCGGAGGCATCTAAATCCCCACCCGGCGACCGATTCAGACTTCGGGCTCTAGAGGTACTGACCGGAGCCTCCAACATTCTCGATCGTCCTTTCCGGTCGGTTGATGCCCGTGATCAGAGTCCGCACGTTGATGATCCGCTCGCCCTTGCGGCCAGAGATCCGGGCCCAGTCATCCGGATTGGTGGTATTAGGAAGATCCTCGTTTTCCTTGAACTCGTCGCGCACCGCCTCCAGCAGGTCGACGGTCTGGATCCCGCCCTCCTGTTTCGTGATGAGGCGCTTGACCGCGCGCTTCTTCGCCCGGTCAACGATATTCCGCAGCATCGCACCGCTCGAAAAGTCCTTGAAGTAGAAGGTCTCGCGTTCGCCCTTCGCGTAGGTCACCTCGAGGAACCTGTTCTCCTCGGATTCGGCGTACATGCGATCGATGACTTCGCAGATCATTTTGCGGACGACCTCGGCCCGATCGGGACCGTGCTGCTTGATTGCATCTTCGTGCAGCGGCAAGTCGTGCGTCAGATACTTGAGCAGGATCTCGCGCGCTCCGTCCGCGTCCGGGCGTTGAACCTTGACCTTGAGGTCGAGGCGTCCCGGGCGCAGCACCGCAGGATCGATCAGGTCCTGGCGGTTCGAGGCACCGATTACGATCACATTCTTGAGTGCCTCGATCCCATCGATCTCGGACAGGAACTGCGCGACTACGGTGGCTTCCATGTCGGAAGAGATCCCGCTTCCGCGCATTCGGAAGAGCGAATCCATTTCGTCGAAGAAGATCACCACCGGTACGTCTTCTTCCGCCTTCTCCCGCGCGTTCTTGAAGACCTCCCGGATCTTGTGCTCGGTCTCGCCCACGTACTTGTTGAGGAGTTCCGGGCCCTTCACGTTCAGGAAGTAGCTCTTCGCCTCTCCACCTCGAACTTCCGAGATCCGCTGGGCCAGGCTGTTCGCGACCGCCTTGCCGATCATGGTCTTTCCGCAGCCCGGCGGTCCGTAAAGCAGAATCCCCTTGGGCGGCGACAGTTGATACTCGCGAAATTCGTCCTGGTGCAGGTACGGCAACTCGATCGCATCGCGCAGGACCTCGATCTGGTCGCCGAGACCGCCGATGTCTTCGTAGACGACGTCCGGGACCTCCTCGAGCATCACCTGGTCAACGGTGGACTTCGGGAGTTTCTCGACGCCGTAGCCGGTTCGCGGATTGATCAGCAGATTGTCGCCCACCTTGAGGTGCTCATGCCGCACCGGCTGACTCATCGTGATGACGCGCTCCTCGTCCGCGTGACCGAGAACGACGGCGCGACCGTCTTCGAGGAGTTCCGAGACCTGGACGACCTCACCGCGCGGGTCGAAACCCGACGCATCCACGACGTTGAAGGCCTCGTTCAGAACCAGGAGTTGCCCTCCCTGCAGTTCCTCCACCTGCATACTCGGATGCAGGTTGACCCGCATCATCTTCCCATCGACGTTGATCTCGATGGTCCCATCTTTGTTGGCCCGCTCGAAGACGCCGTAGGTATTGGGCGGCGCGCACAGTTTGTCGACCTCCTCCTTCAGGAGATCGATCTGCTGCTTCGCGTCCTGCAGGGCGTTGACGAGTTTCTCGTTCTGGCGTTCCGAGTCGTACACCTGCTGCCGAGCACGCTCGTAGCGCTGTTTCAACAGGGAGTAGTCCACGAGCGCGCGCTCGACCTGTCGGGACAGATCCGAGGACTCCGGTCCGAGGAAGCGGAGCGAGTCGCGCAGGCTCTCCATGTCGTCCATTTCGGTGGAGGGCGAGGCCGGCGCTCCAGCGTCGTCCTCCCCGGACGCTCCTATCCGACGCATGACGTCACGCACAAACCCTCCTCGTCCAGAATCTGAATCGGTCATGTCCCTCTCTCGCCTCCGGCCACTGCGGCGAGCGGCGGTGCAACTGCTGCGGCACCGCTCCGCGCAGACTGTGGGACGATGCAATCGTCATACCAGACGACTTGCACAGCTTTGAAGGAATTCTGCACGTTGATTGGCTGATGCATCCCGGCCTCAGCTCCGGAGAGGATTCGAGTTGTATCCAACTGAAATATGGGATGAAACCCGTCCGCGAGGAGCGACCGCATAGCGGCGGATGCTCCGGCGGATTCCCCACATGGCGAGATTTCTACCCTAAAGCGTCCGGATCGGAACACCCGATCCCGACGCGGAATAAAGAAAGCGAGAAACTCCTTTATAATCGAGCATTTACGAGACTTTCGAGGTTACCAAACGACCTATGGGTGTCAAGCGGACTGCGGCGAAGATGTCTCAAAAGGACCCTTGCTTCCAACCACTAGCATCACCTGCGCCAGATTTGGAGCGCGACGGGGAATTGACGCTCGGCGTCGGCCATCTGCCACAGTCAGTGCCTGAGATCGATCACGTCCGTACCCTCGGGCACCTCTAATGTGAAGACGGCTTCCTCCACCCCGATATTCTCCCGGGTGTTTTCAAAGCGAAGTTCGGTCCGGTTCCCGAACAGGTCGCGCACCACCGACTCGCGCACCTGGTAGCTCTCGGGGTCGAGCCAGACCTCGAGAAACTCGAAGGCCGCCGGCTCGCGCGGGCGCAGCACCAGGCCCAGGCGCCCCGGCCGCTCCTCGGCGGGCAACTCGGGGGCAAACACCCGGTCGAGATCGAGATCTCCGAGCAGGAAGGCGATCGCGGTCGGGGAGAAGGCGCCCTCGCCGAGCGGCACGAGCTGGAGCTGAGCTTCCTCGGGGCTGAAGATCCTCAGCATGCCTTCGCTCACGACCATGACCCGCGCGACCGGCTCCCGATATTCCCAGCGCATGCGCCCGGGCCGCTGCACCACAACCCGGCCGCTAGCACGCTCCTCCCGCCCGAGCGACGCATGCTGCGCCAGCTGAACGAAGTCTGCGCGCAGGTCGCGGATCCCCGCATAACGCTGCTTCAGCTTGCCCGAGATCGCATCTGCCTCGTCGGGCGTGCCGTTGCCGAGCATAGGCAGCGCGGCCAGCAGCAGCGCGAGGGTCAGACATCGGCGCGTTTCGCCTTCTCTCCTACACCGGCGGAACGAAGATCTCACGGGGCTTGGTTCCCTCCTGCGGGCCGACGACGCCCTCCAATTCCATCTGCTCGACAAGCCGGGCCGCTCGATTGTAGCCAACCTTGAGTTTTCGCTGAATGAACGAGATCGAGGAGATTCGGCTGCGGGCGACGACGTCGACCGCAGCATCGTACATCGCGTCGAATTCCTCCCCACGCTCCTCCTTCCTGTCTATTTCCTCGTGCATGCGGATGATCGTTGGATCGAAGTCCGGTGTCCCCTGGGACCTCAGATAGTCCGCGACGCGCTCGACTTCCGCCTCGGAAACGTAGGGAGCGTGGATTCGCTGTAGTTGCGAGGTGCCCGGTGGCAGAAACAGCATGTCGCCCATCCCGAGCAACCGCTCCGCGCCGTTTCCATCGAGCACGGTGCGCGAGTCGGTGCGAGAGCTGACCTGGAACGAAATCCGCGAGGGGAAATTCGCCTTGATAATCCCGGTCAGCACGTCGACCGATGGACGCTGGGTCGCGAGCACCAGGTGGATTCCGGCCGCGCGCGCCATCTGTGCGAGACGCGTCAACGACTCCTCCACGTCGCGCGACGAGACGATCATCAGGTCGGCGAGTTCATCGATGATGACCACGATGTAGGGAAGCGGCCGGGGCGGTTCTTCTCTCTCCGGCCGGCCACGTCCCTGCGCGCGTTCCCGGGCGACGCTCTTGTTGTACTGATCGATGTTCCGCACCCCCCGATCCGCCATCAGGCGGTAGCGGTCCTCCATCTTGCTCACAACTCCCATCAGCGCCGCGGCCGCGCGCTTCGGGTTCGTCACCACCTCCGAAAGCAGGTGGGGAATTCCTTCGTAGCACGAGAACTCGAGCAGCTTGGGGTCGATCAGCAAGAACTTCACCTGGTCGGGACTCGCGCCGTAGAACAGGCTGCAGAGCAGCGCGTTCAGAAAGACCGACTTCCCGGTGCCGGTGGCGCCCGCAACGAGCAGGTGTGGCATGCGCGCGAGGTCGGTCACGACCGGGGTGCCGAAGATATCCTTGCCGAGCGCGATGGTGAGCTTCGAGTCCGACTCCTGGTAGCTCGCATGCATGAGCAGGTCTCGCAGGGCAACCACCTCGCGGTCGACGTTCGGGACTTCGACCCCCACCACGCTCTTGCCCGGAATCGGCGCGACGATCCGGACCGAAAGCGCACGCAGCGCAAGCGCCAGGTCGTCGGCAAGGCCGACGATCTTCGACAGCTTGATGCCGGCGGCCGGCTCGAACTCGTACATCGTGATGACGGGTCCGGGGTGCACCTTGACCACGCGGCCCGAAACACCGAAGTCCGCCAGCTTCTTCTCCAGGATCCGGGAGTTCGTGATCAACTGGTCCCGGCTGAAGTCCGCAGCCTCGTCCACGCCCTTCGCAAGCAGTTCCAGGTCCGGAAACTCGAACGGCTGCAGGACGCCGCTGCCCCCACGCTCGAAGGGCAGTGCCACCTGGCGCGCGGGGGTCCGCAGCTCTGCGCGGTGCTCGACGACTTCGGGCTCCCCGGCCGGAGGCGCGGGCGCCGGGCGCGCCGGACGCACGCCCTCGTTGCGAACGGTCGGCCGGATGGCCTGACCGCGCAATCTAAGCTGCGCCACCAGGCGCCCGGCCGGGCCCCGCGCCAGGCGCCCGAGGGACGCGGCCCCGCCCGCCAGGTGTGCGAGTGCCGAGGCAAGTCCGCGCTGCAGCCAGCGGAGTCCATCGCGGAGCGCGAGTCCCGTCGAAACCAGGAAGCTCGCGATCAGTGCGATCCCCAGCAGCAGCACCGACCCGGGCAGGTAGACGGCCGCGCTCAGCGCGCGAACCGTCACCGACCCGGCGACACCCCCCGCATCCGCCGGAATCCGGGCGGGCCAGGCCTGGTGAAGCACCTCGAAGAATCCGGCGAGCGCGAGTCCGAACACGGACCAGCCCAGGACCGGAATCCAGCGCGCGCGGAGCGGCCTGCCGAGCAGATAGCGGAGCGCAATCACGAGCGCGGCGACCGGAACTGCCTGGGCAGCCCAGCCGAAGGATCCGGCGAGGCCGGCGGCCAGAAGCGCTCCGACCGGGCCGCAGAGATTCGAAACCCGGGTTCCGAAGCCCCACCACGGGTCGGCCGCGTCGTAGGAGAAGAGCGAGACCTCGAGGAAGATCGCGGTCGTGGCCAGCACCAGCGCCACCATCTCGGCTTCGAGCCGACCCGGCACCGCACGCGCGCCGCGGCCTGCTGAACGCTTCCGGCCGGGCGCCTTCCTAGCCAACGGCGATGGCTCCCAGTCCCAGTACGACGCAGTACGCGGCAAACGGGAGAAACCGGCGACCCGCCACGACCCTTCGCAGCGCGTGCAGCGAGACGGATCCGACCACGAAGGCGGCCAGGAAGCCAGCGGCCAGCGGCGCGACATCGATCGCAAGGCCCGGCTCGAGCCGCACAAGCAGCACCAACAGATTCGCCCCGATGATGGCGGGAACCGAGGCGAGCAGTGAAAACTCGACCGCCATTTCGGGGCTCGCTCCGCGCCAGAGCGCCACGCCGATCGTCGCGCCGGAGCGGGAAATTCCCGGGATCACCGAAAAACCCTGTGCAATGCCCACCAGGAGCGCGTCGACAAGCGAGAGTTCGCGCGGGCCCGGGGACCCGCTTCCGGCCCGCATCGAGGCGAGCAGGATGCCGGCGGTCCCCAGCAGGGCCAGCCCCACGGCTCCGGGATGGGTCCGGGCCAGCGCGACGGCCGGTAGGAGCCCGGCTCCCACGATCGCCGTCGGAAGGCACGCCACCGCGATCAGGCCGAGCAGGCGGCGATCGCCTTCCAGTCCGGCCGGCCCGCTGCCGCGCCAGACCAGGCTCCATGCGCCGCGCCCGAGCGCCGCAACCCGGAGCCGGAACCCCCAGAGGATCGCGGCGAGCGTTCCGAGATGGACGATCACGTCGAAGAGCAGAGGCGGCCGTTCCAGACCCGGCATCCAGGCCTCGGCCAGAGCCAGGTGGCCGGAGGACGAAATCGGCAGGAACTCGGTCACCCCCTGCATCACGCCGAGCGCCAGCGCTTGAGCCAGCGTCACGTCCCCTCCCTACATCCCGGCAACCGAAGCACACGCCGTTCGCAGCGTCGGTACACGGGAACTTCGATCGAATTCCGGAGGGGAAACCTCATGATCGGAAACGTGGGAAAGAAAGCAACCGATCCCGAGCAGACGAGCGCGCTCACGGGCCCGTCCATGTGGTAGCTTTGCGTCGAGACCTCACCCCCCAGACCCTGCACAGGAGAAATGCAATGGCAGGCCTGAACAAGGTGATGCTGATCGGCAACCTGGGCCGCGACCCCGAGTTGAGGTACACGCAGAGCGGGCAGGCGGTCGCAAACTTCACGCTCGCGACGAACGAGAACTGGAAGAACAAGAGCGGTGAGCGCGAGGAGCGCACCGAGTGGCACCGGCTCGTCGTCTGGGGGAGGCAGGCGGAGGTCGCGCGCGACTATCTGGCCAAGGGACGCCAGATCTTCGTCGAGGGGCGGATTCAGACCCGCGAGTGGGAAGACAAGGAAGGCCAAAAGCGCACCACGACCGAGGTGGTGGTCAACCACTTCGTGATGCTCGGACGCAAGGACGGGGCCGAGGCCGGACGCGAATCCTCGGGCCAGGAAGATCCCGGACCGGCGGGTCCGCCGGAGCCCGCCGGCGGGAGCGACGACATTCCGTTCTAACTCAGGTTCGGGGTTTTCAGCTCGCGGACGACTTCGTTGATGATTTTGCGCGCGTCGTCGGGCAGATTCTGAAACTCCACGCCCATACCGGGCGGGAAGTCCACCTCTCCGCCCTCGCACACCCAGGCCACGCGACCCTCCAGTTCGAGCGAATGCTCGAGCTTCGGGAGCCGGATCAGGAGCTTGACGCTTTCGCCCGGCTCTTCGGGCGAGTCGGTCTCGATGAAGAGACCGCCCTCGTTGATGTTCGAGGCGAACTCGGCAAAGAACGCGTCGACCGAGCTGTAATCGACCGGAACTCTAACCGACCGCCGGACATAGCGTCGCCGCTCGTGCACGTCCGAGCTGTTCAGTGTCATCTCGCCCTCCCACCCGGGCGGACAGACGGGCCGACAAGCGAGAAAGGTCGCCCGAAAAGACCCGGGGCTACAGGGGCTATCGGTCGCTTGCGCCGCTTACCTGAGCCCCCGGCCAGCCGTCGCGGGCGAGGCTCTGAAAGCCCCGCGCCCCGATCACGATGTGGTCGACCAGCCGGATCCCCAGGAGCGTGCCGGCCTCGACCAGCCGCCGCGTGACCTCGAGGTCGTCGCGGCTCGGACGAGGATCGCCGCTGGGGTGATTGTGGAGCACGAGGATCGCGGCCGCTGACTCCCGTAGCGCGGGCGCGAACACCTCGCGGGGATGAACCAGGCTCTGGTCAAGGCTGCCGCGGCTCACCTCGAGTTCCCGGAGCAAGCGGTGGCGGCTGTCCAGCAGCAGCACGAAGAAGCTCTCCTGGCGCGCGTGACGCAGCCGCGGCCCAAAGTGCCCGAAAACCTGTTCGGGCGATTCGAGCTTGCAGCCCGCGGCCAGCGGGGCGCGGGCGAGCCTCGATCCGACCTCGAAGGCGGCGCGCAGCGAAGCGATCATCGCGGGCCCGATCCCGGCGACCCGGGACAGCTCGGCATCCCCCGCGGCGGCCAGCCGCTCGAGCGAGTCGAAGCGGCGAACCAACTGGTCGGCGACTGCGCTCGCGGGAAGCCCCGGGGCCCCGCTGCGAAGCACCAGGGCGAGCAGTTCGGCGGTCGCGAGGTGGGCGGCGCCAGCCCGCGAGAGGCGCTCGCGGGGGCGTTCGGGCCATGGCAGGACGGGTCTCACGGATCTGGCCTTCCCGGGGCGAACACAAGCATCGAAGCCGGGACCCGCTTCGGGGAGCTGAGAGGGTTAGCAGATCAGCAGACCGCCGACGTGAATCAACGTCCGCAGGCGGCCTCGGCTTCCGCATAGATGGGCGCGAACTCGTCCGCGGGGAGTTCCGGCGCGATCAGCGATCGCAGCGCCAGCGCCGGGTCGGGCTGCGTGCGCGCAAAGGCGCCGAGCAGACCCAGATAGCCCTTCACCTGGGCGCCGGTCTGGAGCGCCATCTCGAGTTCGAGAGGACTCCCGGTACGCAGGCTCTCTCCCGAAAGCGTCTTCACCGACCCACGCTCGAGCCTCCCGAGCCGCTTCATCGCCTCGCGCCGATACAGATCCGCGATCGAACCTGCGGGCCGCAGCGCCCGCGAAACCTGCGCCGGGTCGAGCTGCGCCCGGAGTTCCGACCCGAATCGCTGGTTGCAGGCAGCTCCCAGTGAATACGAAATCCGGTCGAATTCCCGGCGAATCTGCCCGGATCCGGGCAGTTGCGCGCCCTCGCGATTCAGATCGAAGCTGTAGACGTGCTCCTTCCCAATCGGATCGTACCGGTGCTTCGAGCGCACCTCGAAGTCGGGCCTGCCTGTTTCGATCCGCAGTACCAGGTCCTCACCGAGCTGGGTGAGCTCGGCCAGTTCCACGAGCCCTCCCGAGATCGAACCCGCGCCCTGCCGTCCATCGCCGGTCTCGGACAGCGACAGCGTAAAGCCCGGAAAGGTCTTGCTCTTCATCACCCGGAAGTCCGCCTCCTCGGTGGTGTGGAGCCCGATCGAGGTGCGGCCCCCGAGCGCACTCAGTCCCAGAAAGGTGAGCGAGTTGGGCAGCGCGTCGAGCTTGAGCACGATCATTTCGGGCATCTCGGCTGCCGGGTAGGTGGCCTCCTTGGTCTTGAAGCCGTTCGCAGAGGCGCGCACGATCACGTGGTCCTTATTGGTCGTCTGGATCCTGGCCGGAAGCTCCGCCCGGACCGGGGCCTCGGCGCGCACGAAGATCTTCTGGAAATTCGACCGCAGGTAGTAGAGCTGCAGCTGTGAGTCCGCCGGAACCGTCTCGATCGTCACGAAGCGATCGGCGTACCAGTAGTTGTACCTGCCGAAGACCGCCGTGAATCCGGCCCCCATGTTGCGCAGTCCCCAGCCGACGGATTCCTTCGGGACGAGGCTGATCTCATCCGGCTCCCGCCCTCGAGCGGGCCCGGGCAGCGCTACGAGCAGCGCCAGGGCCAAATAGGAAATCGTTCGGCGCATGGTGTGAGGATAAAACGCGCGCCAGAGCCTAGCCGCCCGGCTCGGAGCAAAACACCCCGGCGCTCGGCCGGGCATTTCCGTGGAGCGGGCCAGGTCAGGGCCGTTCGTAGGTCCCGCTCTTCCCTCCTGTCTTCCGCACCAGCCGAATTTCCTCGATCACAATGGAACGGTCGAGGGACTTGCACATGTCGTAGAGCGTGAGCGCGGCCGCGGACACGGCGACCAGCGCTTCCATCTCCACGCCCGTCCGCGCCGAGATGCCGACCCGGGCCTCGATTTCGATCGACCCCTCCCCCGGCTCAGGACGCAGGTCAATCTCGACGGACTCGATTGCGAGCGGGTGAGCGAGCGGGATCCAGTCCGCTGTGCGCTTCGCGGCCTGGATTCCGGCGATTCGCGCCACGCCGAGGACATCGCCCTTCTTCGAGCTGCCCTCCAGCACGGCCTCGAGCGTTGCCTCGGAGAGTCGGACGCGGCCACGGGCCACCGCCTCGCGCTGCGTCACGGGCTTGGGCCGCACGTCGACCATGCGCGCTCGGCCCTTTGCGTCAAAGTGGCTCGAGCGGCTCACGGCCTCCACCCGGGACTTCGCGGTCCAAGCGCTCCAGCACGGTCCGAACCTTCTCGAGGTACCGATTCCCGCGGATCCGGTTGCCCCAGAAGTAGGCCGAGATCCCGTCGTCGGGCCCGAGCCGACGGATATTGTCGGCCAGGATCAGACAGCCCGCCTCCACGTTGGCCTCGATGTGGGCGAGGTTCCCGGGCAGTTCGAGTTCCCGGAACATGTGCGGCATGACCTGCATCAGCCCAGTGGCCCCGCTGGGGCTTTGGACCCCGGGGCGCGCCATGCTCTCGACGAGCATGACTCGCAGAACCAGTTCGGAATTGAGACCCTGATCCCGTTCGCAGCGGCGTAGCGCGGCGACGATGCGGCCGAGCGTGGCCGGTCCCAGGCGCGGGTTCGCACGGTCCAGGATGGCCCGGATCTCCAGCGCGCGAGCTTCCGGGCGGGCAACCCATGCGGCCCCTCCGCGGCCCGGGAGCGCGGGTCCCAGAAACAGCCCGAGGCCGAGCAGGATCGCGATCCACTGCTGCCGTGGGCGCAAGCGCTCTCCGTGTTGGGGCCGGAAGGCCGGGTAGAAGGGGACAGGAAACGACGGGCATCTACGAGAACGCGCGTCCGGGTCCTGGATGTGTCGAACAAGCTAACGGGACCGCCCCGGGGTTCAACCCGGCGACGCCATGCCGATGCGGCTTCCCCCCAGAGCGGGGAGGTTCGGCGGGTTCGGACCGCTGCCGCGCTCCGGGGAATCGCCCGGAGCCCCCGGCCTGTGCGCGCTCGAGCGTCCGGGGGCTACAGGCCGACGGGTGCTTCTGCCGATCGTGGCAGACACGGATGGGCGTAATCTTTCGCATCGAGATCGACGACGGGGCGCTCGAGAGCGGCGAGATCTCGCCGTTCTCGGCTGAACTGGACCCGCTGCGCTTTCGGGCGGACGACGGGAGCTACTTCCTGGGAGAGCCCGACCTCGCGCTGCTGCGCCAGCGCGGTCTCCGCTTCAAGGTGATCGAGAAGCACCGCGAGGACGAGCTGCCGGTGCGCATCATCCTCCCCGACGCCGGGGCCGTGAACAACCCGCCGCCCGTGGACGCGCGGCTCTCGGTGCTCGCGAAGCTCCTGGCCGAGAACCGGGCGGACGGAAGCGTCCACGTCCGATTCCTCGGCCGCAACCGAAGCCTGCCCCCGGATGGCTTCATGCTGGATCGTGCGGGCGGCAGCCGCCGTTACATCTGGCAGCTGATCCCGGCAGAACAGGCGAACTCGGCCGACCTCGGGGATCGTTTCCGGGCGCTCCGCAGCCTGTTCGGCGATCCCCGGACGCGCGTGGCGCTCTCGCTCGGTTCGGGCGGACTCAAGCTGTTCGCGCACGCGGCCGCCCTGCGGCTGCTCGAGCGGATCGGATGCCTGGACGACGTCGACGAAATCTGGGGCTCGAGCGGCGGCGCCATCGTCGGCCTGCTCTTCTCGCACGGCCTGTCGCCGCAGGCGATCGAGCAGGCGGGGTACGACCTGTACTCGGGACGCTACTCCCTCAACCTGTTCCCGTCGAAACTGCAGGCCCTCCGAAGACTCGCGCGGGACACCCTGCTGCCCACCGAAAGCCGCAAGAACTCCGGCTTCATCGACTGCTCCGAAGGCCTCTCCAGCATGATCGGCCGCTACTGCTCGTCGCTCCGAACTCGAAGGCCGCTCTACTGCCCCGCGTTCAACCTGCGCGAATCCCGGACCCAGGTGTTGACCCCCGAAGCGGTCCCGGCCCATCTAGAGGAACTGTGTGTCCAGACGGGGCCCTGGGATGCGGCGCTGGCTTCGGCCGCGGTACCGCTGCTGTTCATTCCGAGGGACATTCGCATCCGAGGGGAAGACGTTCCTTTCGTGGACGGATCCACGACCGAGGACGTACCGCTGTGGTCGATCGCACGAAAGTTCGACCTCGATCGCGCCGCCGGCGCCGAGCAGCGAGAGCGGCTGGTCATTTTGTATGTGAAGCTGACGCCGCAGGTCGGCCAGTGCCGACAGACCACGGGCCATGTGAGCAAGCTTCGAGTAATCCAGATGGTTGCGTCCGCCAGCATCGATACGATGCACCAGCGCAACGCCGAACTGCTGCGCCAGCGTTCCGACGTCCACCTGCTGCCCCTCGAAATCGAAGATCTGGGCGTGGACTTCTTTGATCTCGACAAGATCCCGAGCGCGCTCCGCTCGGCGAAGGAGCGGTTTCCGCTACAACTCGCCGCCATCGAGCGGGTGCTTCGCGGGGAGTAGCCCGCGCATCGCGCGGTCGGACCGGCTCCGGGTGCGGCTCCGCTGCGGGCGCCGGAACGCTAAGATTTCGGCATGAAACGGGCTCTCGCCCGCCTCACGTCCCTTCGTGAGCGGCTGACACCGATCCTGGAGCCGCTCTCCCGGGCCGGGATCGAGGTCTGGCTGGTGGGCGGCGCTCCGCGCGACGCGCTGCTGGGGCGCAAGTTCCGGGACCTCGATCTGCTCGTCTCGAGCGACCTCGACCGCGCCGGCCGCGCCCTGCCGACCGGACGCCGCTTCGGAGCCGCGCGCCCCATCCTGTCGCTTGCGGCAGAGGGCGAGCGGCCCGCGGTCGAGATCTCGGCGCCCCGCGCCCCGCTCGGCGAGCGGAACGATCCGACTCCGGATCTGGTCCTGCGCGACTTCACCTGCAACGCGCTCGCGTGGGAAATTCGAGGCGAGCGCTGGATCGATCCCGAGGGCGGTCGTACCGACATCGCGGCGCGGACGCTCCGCGCCTGCGGACCCGACGCCCTGCGGCACGACCCGGTACGGGTTCTGCGCGGGGTTCGGCTCTGCCGGGAGTTCGGATTCGTTCCCGAGCCCGGCACCGAAGCGGCGCTCGGACGTGCCGCGCCCGCGCTCGCGGGCGCGGTCGTGGCGCCTGAGCGAATCCGGGACGAGTTCCTGCGCCTGCTCGAGCTGCCGGAACCCTCGGCCGGAATCCGCGCACTCCGCCACTACGGCGCGCTTGCGGCGGTGCTGCCGGAGCTGCTGCGCACCGTCGGGATCGGCCAGAATCGCCATCACCCGGACGACGTGTACGTACACTCGCTCCGAGTCTGTGACGGGCTCCCGCCCGTGGCGAGGCTCCGGCTCGCCGCGCTGCTGCACGATGCCGCGAAGCCGGAGACCAAACGCTATTCCCCCGAGCGCCGGGAGCATCGCTTCCTGCGCCACGAGCTGGAGGCGCGCAGACACGTCGAGCGCGCCGCGAAGCGCCTGCGACTCTCGAACCGCGACCGGGTCTGGCTGATCCGCATCGTCAGGAACCACCTGTTGCTTCCGGATCAGCTCGAGACCGGCGCCGCGTTGCGCAGGATGATCCGCCGGGTCGGGCGCGATATCCTGAGCGACGTGATCGAATTTCGGCGTGCGGACCTCGCGTCCAGAAGCCAAGCCGGCCGCGCGCCGCCGGATTGGCTCGCCGTCGAGGCCCGAATCGAGGCCCAGCTGTCCTCGGCTCCGGGCGATCTCGCGATCTCGGGGAGGGAAGTGATGCACGAGCTGGGCCTCGCACCGGGGCGCGCGGTGGGCCGCTGGCTGGCGCGCGCGCGCCGGCACGTGCAGGAATACCCCGAGCAGAATCGACTCGATCGCCTGCGGGCCTGGCTGCGCGCCGCCGCCGGCAAGCGGGAGTAGCCGTGTACCCGACGCTCTTCAGTCTCGGGCCGCTCGAGATCTCGTCCTTCGGCTTGATGTTGATCGTGGGCTTCGCGGCCGCCGGCTGGGTGGCGGCGGATGGATTCGAGAAGCTCGGACTGCCCCGCGACGAGGCGCTTCGGCTGCTGACCTGGGCGGTGCTCGGCGGGATCCTGGGCTCGAAGCTCTGGTACCTGGGCGAGGCCGTCGCGCGCAGCGGGCTCGAGCCTTTGCTCGCCGACCTCGAAGGCCGGGGCGCGCTCGGGTGGCTCAACTTCCTGCGGGCCGGAATCACCTGGTACGGGGGCTTCCTGGGCGGCGCCGTCGCGGTCCTGTGGAGCGCGCACCGAGCCCGGCTCCCGCTCCTCGACGTCATGAACGCCACTGCGCCGGCCTGCGCGATCGGGCAGGCGCTCGGACGCGTCGGCTGCTTCCTGGTCGGCGACGACTGGGGGAGCGCGACCGATGCGCCCTGGGGCGTCGCCTTCCCGCACGGGATCGACCCGGTTGATTTCCCCGTGCACCCCACCCAGCTCTACGAGACGGGCTGGCTGCTGGCGATCTTCCCCTGGCTCATGTACCGCCGCACCCGCTCCCGATTCGTGTTCGGCGAGTACCTGATCCTGGCCGGACTCGGGCGATTCTGGATCGAGATGTTTCGCCGCAATCCGACCTTCGTCGGCGATCTCACCAACGCCCAGCTGACAGCGCTGGCCGCGATCACGCTCGGCATCGTCGGCTGGTGGCGACTCGCGCGGCGGCAGCCGATCCCGCCGGCTAGCTGAGATCGGCCGCCAACGCTCGCGCGCGGTCCGCGAGCCCGTCCGCCGAAGCTCCCTCCGCAAGCTTCGCAAGCGCGGTGCGGGCGTATTCCCGCCACGCGGGAGACGCGTCCGCGCCCCCGCGCGCCCAGTCCCGCACGCACGAGGACAGGGCCTCGAGCGCGGCTGCGGGATTTCCCGCGTAGTAGTGGGACATGCCGCGCGCGAAAGCGGCCGCCTGGCGGCAGAACTCGTCTTCGCGCGCCCATTCGGCGCCCGCCAGCGTCTCTACGTCGTCGAAGTGCCCGTTCTCGATCAGGCTCTCGAGCGCGAGGCGGTAGCCGCGAACCGGAGAGCCGTAGACCTCCTCGAGCAAGATACGCAGCGATCCGAACACGTGCTCGGTGCACTCGGGGTCCTCGAGCAGGCTGCGCGCGATCACGCCACTTGTGGGCCGCTGGCGCAGCAGGAGCCGGAGCTGATCGCGCGTCTCCCCGAACAACTGCGCGGTCTCGGCTTCCGACTCGAGCATGCGGCGGCGTCCCGCCTCGAACACCCGGCGGAAGGCGTCGGCCATCGGGCCCCCCGCGGTCCCATCCTGGATCACGCGGTCGAATCGCGGGCCGTATGCGGTCGAGAGATAGTGCCCCTCCCGGAACTTCATCCCCTCATGGAAGAGCATGCCGATCGCCAGGTCGAAGAGTTCCTCGGCGTGAAACTCCGAGCGGGGTCCCGTGTCGGAACCACGGAAGAGCGAGTGGCACTCCTCCTTGAGCCGATAGAGCAGGAACGCCTCGCCCTCCCCAACCAGCTCGTCGACCAGATCGAAGCGCAGCTCTCCGCCGCGGAGCGCCTCCCCCAGTCGCTCGGCCAGGGTGTAGGCATGCATGAAGTCCCGTACGATCTGGCCGATCCGGCGCTCACGAAACTCCACCCGACTGCTCCCAGAAACGCTCTATCGCTAGAATGCGCTCACCCGCACCCCGGCGGGACGATATCAGATCGGCCAGGCCAGGAAGGATCGAGACCCAGGTGAAAGCAACCGGAAGCCGGCGACGACTCGTCGAGGGGATCATCTTTGCGACGATCCTGATCGACTTCGTGGGTTTCAGCATCCTGATTCCGGTGCTGCCGGGCTACGGCCAGCAGCTCGGCGCGTCCGGACTCGAAATCGGGCTGATGCTGGCGCTGTATTCGCTCGGGCTGGTGCTGTTCCTCCCGGTCTGGGGCTGGATCTCCGACCGCGTCGGACGCCGCCCGGTTCTGCTGGTCTGCCTGCTCGGCACCGCCGCCTCGTTCGCGCTGCTCTCGATCGCGGCGACGGTTCACGAGATCTACGTCGCTCGCGCGCTCGGGGGCTTCTTCGGTGCCAGCATCGGGACGGCTCAGGCCTACATGACCGACATCACCGACCGAGACGACCGCGCGCGCGGGATGGGGATCATCGGCGGCGCCTTCGGCATCGGCTTCGTCGTCGGCTGCGCACTCGGAGGGGGGCTCGAGATGCTGTACCCGGGGCTCGCTTTCCGGGCCGCAGCTGGGATCACGCTCGCCAACTTCGTGATCGCGGTCGCCTTCCTGCCCGAAAGCCGGCCTCCCACGCGCGGAACACCCGACTGGCGCCTGCTGGGGCGCTCGCTGATCCCGGCGCCCCTGCTGGTTCTGGTCACCGCCCAGGACAACGGCCGCCGGCTGTTCCTGCTTCTGTTCTTCCTGGTGTATCTCTCGTTCGCGTCCCTCGAAGCGATGTTCGCGCTCTGGGCGGTGTTCCGGTTCGACTGGAGCGCGCTCGAGGTGGGGCTGTTCCTGTCGATGCTGGGCGTGATCATGGGTGCGACGCAGCTCGGCCTGATCGGACCGCTGACCCGGAGGCTCGGCGAGGTCACGCTGGTCCTGGCGGGGCTCGCGATCATGGCGGCGGGTCTAGCGCTGCTGCCCTTTGCCGGGAACCTGGCGACCCTGATCCTGGTCGGATGCGCGATCGCGATCGGTAACGGGATCTCGTTTCCGACCTTCACCAGCCTGTTCACCAAGGTCTGCTCCGCGGAGGAAGCTGGGGAGGCACTGGGGCAGAGCCAGGCGATGGCCCAGACCGGGCGAACGCTCGGGGCGCTCGGAGCCGGCTGGGCCTTCAAGAGCCTGTCCGCCGGGGCGCCGTTTCTGTTGAGCGCCCTCGGCATGGCGCTCAGCCTCGCAATCTTCGGCGCGTCCCTGCGGCTACTGGTCCCCGAAACCGTCCAGCCGAACCCGTCCGCGGCGGGAGGCGGCTGGCCACCCACGGCCGCGAGGCGTTATCGTGCCGCGCGAGAGGACGGGGAGGAACCGGAATGAGCCAGGAGGTGGAACGCGAGCGGCTGGACGTCGACATCCTGTTCGTGGGAGCGGGACCGGCGACGCTTTCGGCCGCGATCCACCTGGCCGACCGCTGCAAGGCGCAGGCGGTCGAGACCCCGACGATGCTGGTGATCGAAAAGGCCTCCGAGATCGGCGGGCACCAACTCTCGGGCGCCGTGATGAACCCGAAGGCGATCGGCGAACTCGTCCCGGACTTCCTGGATCAGGGCTTTCCCGTACACCACGAGGTGAACTGGGACGCCATGTACTGGATGACGCCGAAGCGAAAGCTGGCCTCGCCCGTCACGCCCCCAAATTTTGCGAACCACGGGAACCTCGTGATCTCGCTGAACCAGGTCGTGACGTGGCTGGCCGAACAGGCCGCGGCCCGCGAGATCGAGGTCTACCCGGGCTTTCCGGCGGCCGAACTGCTTTTCGATGGGAACCGCGTGTGCGGCGTGCGGATTCAGGACCGCGGCATCGACAAGGACGGCAAGCCAAAGGGCGTGTTTGAGGCCGGCCCCGAAATCTACGCGCGCTGCGTGGTGCTGGGCGAGGGTCCGTGCGGCTCCTGCACGAAGCAACTGCTCGCGAAGTTCCCGGAACTCGCGGGCCGCAACCCGCAGGTCTATGCCACCGGGATCAAGGAAATCTGGAAGGTCGCGCCCGAGAAGCACCAGCCGGGTCGCGTGATTCACACGATGGGCTGGCCGCAGGAGCCGGAGGTATTCGGCGGCGCCTGGATCTACGACATGCGAGACCAGATGCTGTCGATCGGCTTCGTGACGGGACTCGACTCCGAGAACCCCTACAACGACCCGCACGACAACATGCAGCGCTTCAAGACCCACCCCTTCATGCGCGACCTGCTCGAAGGCGGGGAACTCATCCGCTACGGCGCCAAGGCGATTCCCGAAGGCGGACTCTTCAGCCAGCCCAGGCTCTACGCCGAGGGCGCGCTGCTCGTCGGGGACTCCGGTGGTTTCTGCGACGGGTTCCGGCTCAAGGGTGTCCACATGGCGATCAAGAGCGGGATGCTCGCGGCGGAGACGCTGCTCGAAGCCACGCAGCAGGACGACTACGGCAGCGACACACTGGCTTCGATTCAACAGCACTACGAGCAGAGCTGGGCCTACAAGGAACACCGAAGCGCTCGAAACTTCCACGCCGCCTGGAAGTACGTCCACAAGATGCCGCGCTGGCTCGGCTACGCGCGCCAGCTGCCGTTCTTCATCAACGTCGGCGCGATGATGGTGACCGGGGGACGCGGGATTTCGGGCTTCATCAAGTCCGAGCCGGACCACACGCACTACAAGAAACTGAATCAGTTATCGAAGCGGCAACTGGAAAAGCGCGACAAGGTCGAAGCCGACAACAAGCTCACCTTCGACAAGGTGACGGCCGTCGACTTCGCCGGCTCACGTCACGAGGTCGACCAGCCCCATCACCTGCAGGTCGCTGACCCGCAGGTGTGCGCGGATCGCTGCGCCGAGGAATACGGAAACCCCTGCGAGAGCTTCTGCCCCGCCTTCGTATACGAGATGATCGAGGACGAGTCGCGACCGGGAAAGAAGAAGCTCGTGATCCATCACGAGAACTGCGTTCACTGCAAGACCTGCGACATTGCCGACCCCTACCAGATCATCACGTGGGCGACCCCGGAGGGCGGAGACGGTCCCGACTACACGCTGATGTAACGTCGGGGAGGGCACGCTCCGCGCTCAGTCCGGGTCGCAGGCATCTCCCACACCGTTTCCGTCGACGTCCTGCTGGCTGCGGTTGGGCCGGTCGGGACAATTGTCCTGGGCATCCGCGACCCCGTCCGCATCCCGGTCCGGTCCGCGGGCTTTCGGATCGGCGATCGCGGCTCCGACCAGGGCACCGAGCAGCCCCCCGGCCGCGGCGCCGGCCAGCGCCCCGGGTCCGGACTCGCCGGCCACCGCTGCGCCCAGCGCAGCACCCGTGGCCGCTCCGGCCACGGCGCCCTCGCGGAGACCCGGCGTGGCGCAGCCCAAGCCGAGCGCAAACACGAGCAACGCGGCCGGGACACCCCTCGCGATCAGCCGCAGCCGCTGCTCTCCCCGCAGGTCTGACATACGTAGCAGGCCCCGGCCTGAACCATCAGCGATCCGCAGTTCATACACGGCGGCGCGTCCGAGGAGACCACGGCGCCCGGGTCGTCTTGACTGCCTCCCCGGATCGGAACCACCCGATCGGGCACCTCCAGGCCCGGAGCCGGAGGATCCCGCCGCTCCTCTGATTCGCTCCGCTCCTGCGGATCCTCGATCTCGGGTTCCCCACCCCGGAACTGCTGTCCGAGCCAGCGGAACACGTAGTCGGTGACCGACTTCGCGTACGGCACCTCGGGGGTCTGGGTGAAGCCCGAGGGCTCGAAGCGCATGTGACTGAACTTGTCCACGAGCGCCTTGAGCGGAACCCCGTACTGGAGCGCGAGCGACGTGAGCAGTGCGATCGAGTCCGTGAGGCCAGAGATCGTCGAGCCTTCCTTGGCCATCTTCAGGAACAACTCCCCGGGCTCCCCGTCTTCGTAGAGCCCGATGGTCATGTAACCCTCGTGACCCGCGATCGAGAACTTGTGCGTGAGCGCCTGCCGCACAGCCGGCAGCTTGCGGCGCCGTGGCGCCACGGCCTCGACCAGGCGGGCCTTCTCGGATTCCTTGTCTGCCGACTCGAGACTGGTCGAGAGCGGTTGCGTGCGTTTGGATCCGTCCCGGTAGATCGCGAGCGACTTGAGCCCGAGTTTCCAACCGCAATGATACGCTTCCGAAACCTCCTGAACCGTCGACTCTTGCGGCATGTTCACGGTCTTCGAAATTCCGCCCGAGAGGAACGGTTGCACGGCCGCCATCATCTCGAGGTGGCCCGTGTAACGGATCGAGCGAACGCCGCGCGCCGGCCGGAACGCGCAGTCGAACACCGGCACGTGCTCGGCCCGCAGCCCGGGCGCGCCCTCGATGGTGTCGTTCTCCTCGATGTAGCTCACGATCCCGTCGACCAGCGCGTCGTCATAGCCTAGGTAGGAGAGCGCGGTCGGAACCGTACGGTTCACGATCTTGAGCACGCCACCGCCGACCAGCTGCTTGTACTTGACCAGCGCGATGTCGGGTTCGATCCCGGTCGTGTCGCAGTCCATCATGAACGCGATCGTGCCGGTCGGCGCGATCACGGTCACCTGGGCGTTGCGGAACCCGGCGCGGCGGCCGAGTTCGAGCACCCCCGCCCAGCATAGCCGCGCGGCTGCAAGCAGCCCCTCCGGCACACCGACGGACGAAATCCCGTCTGCGTATTGCCGATGCAGACCCATCACCTCGAGAAACGAGGATTTGTTCTTGTCGTAATCGTCGAAGGTCCCGACGCGCTGCGCGATCTCGGCAGAGCGCAGATAGGCCTGACCACACATGAGTGCCGTGATCGCGGCTGCGAGGTTCCGTCCCTCGTCGCTGTCGTACGCGATGCCGTTCCGCATCAGGAACGCACCGAGATTCGCGTAGCCGAGCCCGAGCGGGCGCAGGCGATGGCTGTTTTTGGCGATCCGCTCCGTCGGATAATCGGCGAAGTCGACGATGATCTCCATCGCCAGGATCAGTACGTTCACCGCGTGGCGGAAGTCCTCCTCGATGAAGTTCCCCTCCGCATCGCAGAACGCGAGCAGGTTCAGCGACGCCAGGTTGCAGGCCGTGTCGTCCAGGAAGATGAACTCGCTGCACGGGTTCGTGGCGTTGATCCGCCCGCTCTCCTTCACCGGGTTCCAGCGATTGATCGTCGTGTCGTACTGGAGCCCGGGATCCCCGCAGCGGTGCGAGGCTTCCGAGATCTGGGTCATGAGTTCGCGGGCACTCAAGGTATCGATGACCTCGCCGCTGGTCACCGCGCGGGTCTGCCAGCTCCCGTCGTTCTCGACCGCCCGCATGAATCCGTCGGTGACCCGGAGCGAGTGGTTGGCATTCTGGTACTGGATCGAGTCGTAGGCTCCGCCCGGCACGTTGAAGCGCCCGTCGTAGCCGGCATCGATCAAGGACCAGGCCTTGCCCTCTTCTTCGGCCTTGCACTGAATGAACTCGCGGACGTCGGGATGGTCGGCATTCAGAATCACCATCTTGGCCGCGCGTCGCGTCTTCCCTCCTGAGCGGATCACACCCGCGAAGGCGTCGAAACCCTTCATGAACGAGACCGGCCCGCTGGCGATGCCGCCGCCGCCGAGCGTTTCGCGGGAACTGCGAATCGTCGAGAGATTCGTACCGGTTCCGGAGCCGCCCTTGAAGAGCATCGCTTCGGTCTTGGCCAGGTCCATGATCGACCCCATGGTGTCCTCGACCGAGTTGATAAAGCAGGCGCTCGCCTGCTGTGAAACCATGCGGCCGTCGTCCTCGACCACGCCGAGATTGAACCAGACCGGAGAGTTGAAACACGCCTTCTGGTGCAGGAGCAGGTGTGTGAGTTCGTCGCTGAAGGTCTGCCCCTGCTCCGCAGACGAGAAGAAGCTCCCGCGCACGCCCCAGTCCCGAAGCGTCGAGACCACGCGCCCGATCAACTGGCGGACACTGAATTCGCGCCGCGGGGAGTCATGGTGGCCGCGGAAGTACTTGGACGCGACGATATTGCTCGCGAGGTTCGACCAGCTCGCCGGAACCTCGACCCCGGACTGCTCGAAGACGACCCTGCCCGAGTCATCCTGAATGCGGGCTTCGCGAAGCTCCCACTCGACCGAGGCATACACGTCGTCGCCGCGGCGGGTGAAGTTGCGCGGGAGCGAGATCTCTGCGCGCCCGTCGGAAGTCTGTTGCGTCCCTGGCTCCTGCATCCCGGCCCCTTTCCCGTGTTCCTGCCCGCCGTGCTCTCCGCGTTCCCGTTCGCCCGGTTCCGATTCCCGGTTCCTGCCCGATCGACGCCGGACGCGGTGGACTACCACGCCTCGCCTTCGAGCCGCCGCGGACACGCCCGCGACTAGGCGGGTACGGGGCAAGGAGAGGCCCCGAACCTCGGGGCCCCCAGGACGCTGACCTCCTCCGCGGCCGCACGCCCCAGTTCCTTCCGGCAGCCCAATGCCCCCCTGGCCGCCGGAAGAACTCCTTGTTTCCCAGAGGAGCATTAGTAGCCCCTCTCCGGGGACTCGGTCAACTCTCGAACCCCAATATCTTGGGGTGGACGATCCCAGTCCTCCAAGATATTGATATTTCGGCGCTTTCCATGTGGGTCGATTTACCCGCGTGGGAAACTCAGCTCAGCCCGCGCGCGAGCGCTTCCAGATCCAACGCGCCAAGCATCCGGAAATGCTGGGTTCGCGCCTGGCGGACCCGGGCGCCGGCCGCGCCGGCGCGGGCTCAGAGACCGCGGCGCCCCTTGCGGATCAGCGCGCAGATCATCGGGGTCACGCGCTCGTAGGTCCGGCGATCCTCGTCCCTCACGAAGACGGGCGCCGCACTCTGTTCGGGGTCCCAGCCGGCCTCGATCCAGCTCCGAACCCGGGCCCGGAACACCGGATCCAGATCCGGCCCCGCCTCGATCCGGACGAAGCTCGGCGCCTGGGCCGCCGGCACGGCGCGCGCCACGAACCGGAAGAACGCCTCGGGTTCGAAGTCTGCCGACTCCGCCAGCACCAGCGCCGCCATCACGGCCCGTCCCCGCTCGTCCGGGGCCTCGACCCCGTAGACCTGGGCCATGCGCACGCGCTCGCAGCTCCGCAGGGCGGCCGCGAGTTCCTCGGGAAGGACCTCGACACCGCGCCAGTGGAAGCGTTCCGAGACCCGGCCCAGGAACCAGCAGAAGCCCTCGCGATCGCGACGCACGAGATCGCCGGAGCGCCGCCACAGATCGCCCGAGCGCCGAACTCCGCGAACGCGGCTCTTCTCCTCGTCGTCCTCGGAGAGGTAGCTCACACCGACGCTCGACTCCCCGATCTCGCACACCAGTTCTCCCGCCTCGCCGGTTCCGCACTCGACGCAACGCCCCGCCGCGTCCCGCTCGGGCTCGCCGCTCTCCGGATCAATCCGGATCAGGCCCACGCCCGAAAAGCGCCGCAGCGGGAGGCGTCCGATGGCTCCGGCATGGCCCTCCAGGTTCCAGAGCGCCGCGCGCCCATCCTCGGTCCGGTGCAGTTCCAGGATCCGCGGGATGCCAAAGCGCTTGGAGAGCGGCTCCCAGAGGTCGGCTCGAAGACCGCTCCCCACCAGGGTCCGCAGCGAGTGCTCGCGGTCGGACTGCCGGGGCGAGGCGAACAGAAGCAGCCGGGCGAACTCTTCCGAGTAGTGAAGCGAGCTGACCCCGAAGCTCCGGCAATCGTCCAGGACACGCTCGGGCGCGAAGCTCTCGGGCAGCACCAGCGACGCGCCCGCAGCGAGCGCGGCTCCGACTGTGCCGACGAGCCCGGCCGGGTGCCAGAGCGGCAGCACACTGTAGAGAACGTCGTCGGACGTGTAGCCGGCCGCGGCGGCCAGGCGAACGCCCTCGGCGAGCAACGCGGCATGCGTGAACCGGATCGCCCGGGCCCCGCCCGTTTCGGCCGCTTCCCAGAGCAGCGCGGCCGGGTCCCTGAGGCGCGCTGCTCCCGCGCCTCGGCGGTCGGGGTTCGCGTTCGGCATGCCGCCGAGTTCCCGGCCGAAGTCGCGAATGCCCGGGGACAGCTCGGGGTCGGTCCAGGCCCGCTTGTCTTCGCGCCAGATCCCGACCTCGACGCGCCCCGCAGCTTGGCGTGAGAGCAGTGGTGTGTCTGTCAGATCCCCGGAGCCGCAGATCAGGAACCGGGCGCGCGCGAGTTCGAGCGCCGACTCGAGCTCAGCGCCACGCAGCGAATCGGGTAACAGCGCCGGAACCACCCCCGCCTTGGCCAGACCCGCCCAGCCCACCAGAAGTTCCAGCGGTCGCGCGTGGCAGAAGGCCACGACGTCTCCCGGGACCAGACCCCGGCGCGCCGACCAGTGCGCGACCCGGTTCGCCTGCTCGTTCCACTGCCCGAAGCGAAGGCTCCGCGAGCCCGAGCGCAGAAACACTCGATCGGGGCAGGCGGCGGCCAGCTGCTCGATTCGGTCGACCAGGCTTCGCGCTCGGGTTGTGCGCCTCCGGGACCGGCCGCGGCCGAGCCGCAGCAGGCGCAGCGTCGACAAGAGCCGTTCGATCCACATCGCCCGAAGAAGGTAGGCAGAATCGCGCGGGCGGTCGATCGAGAGGTCTCGTATGCTGGCGGCCGGTGGCGAGGGCGGACCAGAGAGACGAGGCGAGTCCGCGGGTGTCGGGGAACCGGAGCGATCCCGGAGAGGTCTACGCGGAACGTCATCGCGCGCGAGTCCGGGAAGCCGCCCGCCAGGCCCGGCTCGAACGGCTCACCCAGCGGGCGCGGCTCGCGGTGTTCGCGGCCGGCGTGGCCAATGCCTGCGCCGTGTACGCATTCGAGCCGGTCGCGATGGCCACGCTGCTGCTGCCCGCGGCCGCGTTCGCGGCGCTCGTCATCGCACACGACTCGCTGCGCGGACGCCGCGCGCGGGCCGACCGCGCGGTCGAATTCTACGAACGCGGCCTGGCCCGGCTCGAACTGCGGTTCACGGGGCGAGGCCGCGACGGCCTTCGGTTCCTGGATCCCGACCACCCGTACGCTCGAGCGCTCGACCTGTTCGGCCCCGGTTCGCTCTACGAACTGCTTTCGCAGTCACAGACGGTCGCGGGAGAGGAGATCCTGGCGCGCTGGCTGGTGGGCGATCCGGGCGCCGCCGCGCAGCTGCCGGCGGTCGTGCGGGACCGGCAGCTCGCGGTCCAGGAACTGCGCGACGGACTCGACCTGCGCGAAGACCTGTTCGTGGCCGGGCCCGAGGTCAGAAGCCGGGTCGACAGCCGCGCGCTGGCCGCCTGGGGTCGCGCGCAGGGCTCCGCCCCGGTGGGGCTCCGGGCGTCCGCGGCAGCGCTGGCCGCGGTCCTGGCCTTGAGCGTCGGGGCACTGCTGTTTTCCGGCACCGGCGCGGGCCCTGCGCTGATCGCCGGGAGCGTGGCGCTCGCGTTCGGAGGCGTGCTGCGGCGTCGCGTGCTCGCGATCGCAGCCGAGGTCGAGGGGCCCGCGCGCGCCCTGATCGTGTTCGGACGCCTGCTCGAACGCATCGAACGCGAGCACTTCTCGTGCCCGCGGCTCCGTGAACTCCGCGCGCGCCTCGACACGAAGGGTGCGGCGCCCTCGCGCGAGATCGCGCGTCTCAGGCGCCGCGTCGAACTGCTCGACGCGCGGCGAAACCAGTTCTTCGCGCCGCTGGCACCGCTGCTCCTGTTCACGACCCAGGTCTCGCTCGCGATCGAAGCCTGGAGGTTGCGCTCGGGCCCGGGGCTCGAGCGCTGGATCGAGAGCATGGGCGAGATCGAGGCGCTCTGCGACCTAGCCGGCTACGCCTACGAGCACCCGCGCGACGTGTTCCCCGAACTCGTCGAGACCGGGCCGCTGTTCGCGGGGCGCGAACTCGCGCATCCGCTGCTCGACCCGGGCGCGGCCGTCAGCAACGACGTCGATCTCGGAGCCGAGACCGGGCTCTGGCTGGTGAGCGGATCCAACATGTCCGGCAAGAGCACGCTGCTCCGCACGGTCGGAATCAACGCGGTGCTCGCGTTCGCGGGAGCGCCGATCCGGGCGCGGAGTCTGCGGCTCTCTCCGCTCGCGCTCGGCTCGTCGATCCACCTCCAGGACTCGCTTCAGGACGGCCGGTCCGGCTTCTTCGCCGAGATCACCCGGCTGCGCCAGATCATGGCGCTGATGGAGCGCGCCGAGGGAGAGGGCGCCCCGGTGCTGTTCCTGCTCGACGAAATCCTGGCCGGCACCAACTCGCACGACCGGCGCATCGGCGCGGCAGCTCTGATCGAGCGGCTGATCGAGCGCGGCGCGATCGGGCTCGTCACGACCCACGACCTGTCGCTCTGCGCGATCGCGGACGATCTCGGAGCCCGGGCCCGGAACGTCCACTTCGAAGACCGTATGGAGCAAGGCGAGATCCGCTTCGACTACCGGCTGCGCGAGGGCGTGGTCCAGCACAGCAACGCGCTCGCGCTGATGCGCCAGGTGGGACTCGAGGTCTAGGCGCCCCCGGCCGGCGGATTAGATGTGGGTGATGCGAAAGCCCGTGCCTTCGCGAACCCGGTAACGAACGTTCACGCCGATCAGGAACGCGGTCCACTGCTCGACGTAGCGCGCGTTGTAGAGCTGGCCGCCGTTGATGGCGCGAACGCCCGGAATGTCTTCGCAGAGCGGATAGACACGCTCGCGCGCTGACTTCTTGCCGGAGACGACCACGTCGCACTCGACCGGCTCGCCCCGCGCCAGCAGCCGGTGCGCGGAAACGTTCTGGAACGCGGAGACCACCTCCACGCCGGCGGGCACGAGGTCACGACAGAGCTCGGCGACCGACCCCTGGGACACCCCCACGCTGCGCGAGGCAACATCCCCGATCGCGGTCGCGAGCGGAACCCCCATCGACACCAGCAGCGTCCCGGGCTCGAGCGCGTCCCGGATCGAGGCCAGAGTCGAGACCGTGTGCTCGAACGGAACCGAGAGGATCACGATCTGGCCCGCCACCGCGCGCACCGCGCTTGCGTTCTCGAGCCCCTCCACGTCCGCGCCCTCGACCCGGGCCCGGATCTCTTCGGCCGCCGCGAGCGCGCGCTGCTGCTTGCGACTCCCGATTCGGAGCGTTCGCTTCGCCTCCGCAAAGCGGTACGCGAGGCCCAGTCCCTGGTCCCCGGTTCCCCCCAGAATCGCCACCGCTTCTCTGCCCGCCATAGAGTTCCTTTCCCGCGCTTGCGGCGAATCGTATCACCCGCGGCGGCTGGGCTACCCTGGCGGAGTGAACCAGGCCACGACCCCGGCTGGAATCGAGAAGGCCGGCCCCGACACGCTCCGGATCCGCTGGAGGGACGGCCACGAGAGCCTGTATCCCGTCCGCGAACTCCGGCTCGCGTGCCCGTGCGCGCGCTGTATCGAAGAGATGACGGGGCGGCCGGTGCTGGACCCGGCGGAGGTTCCGGCCGACGTCCGGCCGGTCCGGATCGACCCGGTCGGGCGCTACGCGATCCAGATCGCCTGGACCGACGGGCACGACACGGGGCTCTTCACGTTCGAGCGACTGCGTGAGCTCTGTCCCTGCTGTCGCCGGGAGTCTGAACGGGGGTGACGAATTCCGCGTTCGTCTCAAGGTCTAAGGAGTAGGAACCGATTTCGCACACGGGACCCGGGTCCCGGACTGCGCGGAGGTCCGCCGATGACCGAGCCGAGCCCGAAGCTGGACCTGATCGCGCTGGCCGAGCGCTTCGTGGCGACCCCGTCCGTCTCGGCCGACGGCAACAGCGCGATCGCGAAGCTGGCGTGCGAGCTGATTCGGAAGATCGGGCTCGAGCCCCGGCTCCAGACCTGCGAGATCGACGGCGCCGCGCACTACAACGTGATCGCAGATCTCGCGCCGCGCGAGCCCGCCGGCGCCGAAGCGGCCGAGGGCCTGCTGCTCCTGACGCACCTCGACACCGTACCGCCCGGCGACCCGGCCGCGTGGACGGCGACGGGCCGCGACCCCTTCCGTCCGACCCGGGACGGGGATCGACTCTACGGGCTCGGCTCCGCCGACGCCAAGCTCGACTTCCTGTGCAAGCTCGCCGCGATCGCCGAAGTCGACGCCACGAAGCTCCAGCGGCCGCTCCGGCTGGTCGGGACCTTCGCCGAGGAAATCGGGCTCCGCGGGGCCCGCCACCTGGTCGAGTCGGGAGAGACGCGCGGGTTCCGCTACGCGCTCGTGGGAGAGCCCTCGGAACTGGCCTGCGTCCGGGCGCACAAGAGCTACGCGGTCTACGAGGCCCACATCCCGCTGCCCGAACTCGGACGCGGATCGGGCACCGCCGAGAGCGAAGACTTTGCCGGGGCCGCCGCGCACTCCTCGACCCCGGCGTTGGGGCGAAACGCGATCGAGGCGGCGCTCGCGCGGCTCGATCGCGACGACGTCCGGGGGCTGGTGGCGATCGAGGGCGGGACCCACGCCAACGTCGTCCCCGATCACTGCAGGCTCGCGGTCGCGCTCCGGGGCTCGGCCGCGGGTCCGGCCTCGGGCCGCGCGGTCTTCGATCCGGCGCCCCTGCTCGATTTCTGGCGCGCCTGGTGCGCCAGGATCGCGTCTGCAGCAGAAGTTCGTGATTCCGACTTCGATCCTGATCACACGGTCTCGAACCTGGGCCGGATTCGACTCGAGGACGGCACCGCAATCGTCACACTCGACCTTCGCCCGATCCCGGGCCTGCGCGCACCGCAACTGCTCGCGCCCCTGACCAAAGCGACGGATCTTCGACTCGACCGCCACAATCCACCGCTCTCCACTGCGGCAGATTCCCGGCTGGTGCGCGCGGTTTGCGAGGCGCAGGTCGCGGCCGGGCTCGAGCCGCAGATCGCCACCAAGGCGACCTGCACCGAGGCGGGCGTACTCGCGGGCGCCGGGGTCGAGACCGTGATCGTGGGCCCGGGGCCCTCGGTCGGGAACGTGCACCGGCCGAACGAGTACACGCGCATTTCGGAACTGTTCGGGGCGGTCCGGCTCTACGCGCACGCGATCACCGAGCTCTGCAGCGGCGAGCGCGAGTCGGAGAAGCTGGCATGTTCTGCCTGAGACCCGCCGGCCCGGCCGACCTCGAACCGGTCTTCGAACTCGCGCGTCACCTCAACAGCCCGAACCTGCCGGCCGAACGGGAGTTCCTGGCCGCAAGGCTCGGGCGTTCGGAGTGGTCGTTCGGCGAAGCTGGCCCGCCCGACCCATCGCGCGAATATCAGTTCGTGCTCGAAGACGCGGCCGGCGAGATCGTCGGGACCAGCGCGATCCTGTCGAAGCACGGGACGCGCGAGATGCCGCACCTGTTTCTGCGCGTCGGCCGCGAGGAACGCTACTCGCGTTCGGTGGGCGTGCACCGAACCCACCTGACGCTCCGGCTCGGCCGCCGGCTCGACGGACCGACCGAGATCGGGGCCCTGATCCTGCGACCCGACCAGCGGCGCACGCCCGGCTGGCCGGGCCGCCTGCTCTCCTGGGGCCGGCTCGTCTTCATCGGACTCCATCCGGACCGCTTCGAGCGAGAACTCCTGGCCGAGATCCGCGCCGCCATCGACGAGCAGGGGCGAAGCGCCTTCTGGGAAGCCTTCGGCTACCGCTTTACCGGGATGAGCTACGAGGAGGCAGACCGACGCAGTGCGGATGAGAAGGACTTCATCCTCGACCTGTTCCCCGAGGCGACCTTCTACGCCTCGCTGCTCGAGGCGTCCGTACTCGAGAAGCTCGGCCAGGTGCACGCCGACGCGCTCCCGGCCGTGAGCCTGCTCGAGCGGGCGGGGTTCCACTGGAACGGCCAGATCGACCCGTTCGACGCCGGGCCCTTCTACGCGGCCCTGACCGGCGAGATCATGCCGATTCGCGAGGCCGTACACGTATTCGTGTCGGAGGACGAACCCAGCGAAGAGGGGCGGCCTTCGATTGTATCGATCGGGAGGGGCGCGGGTTTTCGGGCCTGCGCGATGCTGGCCGAACGCCACAACGGCCGTGCCAGCCTGGAAGCGGCCGGACGGGACCTGCTCCGAATCAAGCCGGGCGACGAGGTCGACATGGCGCCGCTTCCGCCGCGGCGCCGGAACGGGAAACCCGCTTGAGCGAGTCCGGCTCGAAACCACAGGGAGACTTCATCGGCGGGCGCTTCGCGCTCCCGGACGAGCCCACGGGCGAACTCCGGTTCGAGGACCCGGGCGATCTCGACGCCGCCGGCCCGGTGTTTCCGTTCGCGCCCGCGTCCGTCGACCGCGCGATCGAGTCGGCGCGCGCCGCGTACCCCGCCTGGCGCGACACTTCGGCCGAGGCGCGCGCCGCGTGTCTGCGGAAACTCGGAGACGCGATCGAAGACTCGGCCGAGCTTCTCGCGCACACGATCGCGCGCGAGGTCGGCAAGCCGCTCTGGGAGGCGCGGACCGAGGTCGCCGCGATGCGCGGCAAGATCGAGATCACGCTCGGGGCCGGACTCGAACAGGTCCGCGAGCAGAGCTTCGAACTCGGGCCCGGCCGCACCGGCCGCTGGCGCGCGCACGCGCGCGGCGTACTCGGCGTGCTCGGCCCGTTCAACTTCCCCGGCCACCTGGTGCACGGCCACGTCGTACCTGCACTCGCAACCGGGAACACGGTCGTGGTCAAACCCTCCGA
>SPKZ01000266.1_pt1 | contig 41105 bp, 35 predicted proteins | sample 2456571 | NCBI WGS metagenome assembly SPKZ01 (sample SAMN11192286, study PRJNA482655) | marine metagenome | biome: ENVO:00000447; feature: ENVO:00000244|ENVO:00000211|ENVO:00000569|ENVO:00002023; material: ENVO:00002151; isolation source: ocean water from marine abyssalpelagic zone ...
AAATATCTATATAAAGCAATCAGACTACTTTTTAAATGATCTAAATAAGCCACGCTGCGCCAATTTGTAGTGGTAAACTTTCCGGCAAACAATCTCAAGCAAGCTAATAAAAACGTGCCTTTACAATAAAGGCTAATAACACTGCCCTGCTATTTACTTGACCATAAAAAAGCATTATCAACCAAGATACAAGATTCGTTCTTATGGTAAAGCGCATCAAAAATATTATTTATAAAAAATGTTAGAGTTAATCGCTACAAGAGTATTTATAGGCTGAGTTGAACTGGGTATAATACTGTCGACTTTTATTTAACCATTATTTATATGACAGATTATTCTTTAAGATTCGGTGGTATTGCTCGCCTGTATGGCAAACATGGCGCAACAATATTACAGCAAGCTCACTTTTGTGTTATTGGTATAGGTGGTGTGGGCTCGTGGGCAGCAGAGGCCTTAGCTAGAAATGGTATCGGACAGATTACTTTAATAGATCTAGATGATATTTGCGTTACTAATATTAAACGTCAAATTCATGCATTAACTAACACCATTGGTGAAAGTAAAGTAGAGATAATGAACGAGCGTATTAAGCAAATCAATCCTGATTGCCAAGTAAATACTATAGAAGACTTTATTACCACTGAGAACTTAAATGAACTAATGGCAGTACATTATGATTATGTGATTGATGCTATTGACTCCGTCGATATTAAAACGCGTTTAATTGCCCATTGTAAACGTAATAAGATGCCAATAATTACTATTGGTGGTGCCGGTGGCCAGGTCGACCCTTCAAAAATAACCATTAGCGATTTAAGTAAAACTTATCAAGATCCGCTATTAGCGAAAGTTAAAAATCAATTAAGACGTGAATTTAACTTTCCTCGTGCCAATATCACCAAAGCAAGTAAAAGAAAGTTTGCAATTGATGCAGTATTTTCAACAGAGCAATTACGTTACCCAAATAATTTAGGCGAAGTCTGTTTAGCTAAACCTGACAGCAGTGATGGTAATAATAGTGCTATGCGCTTGGATTGTAGTAGCGGTTTTGGCGCGACTACTCATGTGACAGCCAGCTTTGCTTTTTTTGCTGTTGGCAGAGCTATTGATAAACTGTTAAAAAAGTCGGCTGTTTAGAGTTTCGAACAATAGAGTCCGTTTCGTCACTCGATATTAACAATTACAGTGCTATTTTTTTTATTTTTTCGACAATAGCCAAAATACCATTTCCGCGCGAGGGGCTTAAATGCTGTATCAATCCTAAGGATTTAAAGTAGCTTTCAATATCAAATTCCTGAATTTGTACTGCTGTTTTACCATTAAAGGCAGCAAGTACAATGACCAACAAACCTCGAATAATTTTAGCATCGCTATCCGCTTGAAAATTAAAAATACCCTGGCTATTTTTTTGTGAAACTAACCAAGCTAAACTTTCACAACCACTGATCAATGTTTGCTCATTGCGCATATTTTTATCTAAACGGTGCAATTGTTTTCCCAACAGCATTATTTGTCGATGGCGAGTATCCCAACTTTTCACCATAGCAAACTGAGTAATAATCATAGCACTCGCTTGTTCATTGACATCACGCTTGTTAGTAAATGTCAATGAAGCATCACTTTCTTGTGTTAATATTTTTTTTAAACAATCGATAAAGTAATTAATTTCCTCAAAAGTATTATAGGCTGCTAATGATATTCTTAAGCAACCAGAAATATTCAAATACTCCATTAATGGCATTGCGCAGTGGTGACCACTTCGAATTGCTATACCGTAGCTATCAAGTGCCGTAGCAATATCATGATTATGGTGGCCATTTAAGGTAAAAGAAATAACTGGAATATCAGGAAGCCCTGGCACAATAAATTTAACGATTTTTTTTGAAAACACTGTCAGGTTTTGTAGTGCTTGGTAACAATGAATTGTTAGTTGTTTTTCATAATCACATAGTTGTTTAGCGTCATAGGCGCTAATAAATTCAATGGCTTTACTAAAAGCAACCACGCCAGCAATGTTAGGTGTACCTGCTTCAAACTTAAAGGGTAAATCATTAAACGTCGTTGGTTTATTAAAACTAACCTTGCTAATCATCTCGCCACCCGCCTGATAAGGAGGCATAGTTTCGAGTAAGGCTTGTTTACCATAGAGTACTCCTACCCCAGTAGGACCAAACATTTTATGCGCGGAGAAAACATAAAAGTCGCAATCAAGTGCTTGTACGTCTATCGGAAAATGTGCCACCGCTTGTGCGCCATCAATAATAGTAATGGCCCCAACTGATTTTGCTTTTTGAATTAATTCATTTATAGGATTTATTTTTGCAATAACATTAGAAATATGAGCACAACAAAATACTTTAGTTTTACTATTTAGTAGTTGCTCAAAAGCAGGAAGGCAAACGCGCCCCATGGCATCAAGTTCAACAATTTTTATCATGGCGCCTGTTTGCTCGGCAATTAATTGCCAAGGTACAATATTAGCGTGATGTTCACTTACCGCTAATATTATTTCATCTCCGTGTGTTAAAATTTTCCGACCAAGGCTCATCGCCAGTAAATTAATACTTTCTGTTGTTCCCTTTGTCCATATAATTTCTTTATTACTTTTAGCATTAATAAAAGTTTTAATACTATTTCTAGCATGCTCAAAAGCTGTTGTCGCTTTTACACTTAATGTATGCGATGCGCGATGCACATTAGCATTAGTCGTTTGATAAAAAGAGTGATAACTATCGATAACACAATTTGGTTTTTGTGTTGTTGCGCCATTATCAAAATAAACTAAAGGTAAAGAAGAGCTTATTTGAGAGCTGCCATTTACCGGTAATCTATTCCCTTCATTGTTAACAACTAAAGGAAACTGTTGGCGAAATTGTTTAGGTTTAAAGCTTTTCATTTAAGAGTTTATAATATAAAAAAAGAGGTAATAATTTGCTTATAATTATACCTTAATCTACCAAAATAACTCATAGGTAATTAACCACTCTTGCTCTATAATTAAGGCACAAAATGGATTATAAAGGAGGTATTATGGCACTATATTCATGGTTTACAAAAAACACTACCAAACTGAATAAAAAAAGCATTAGGGTTAACAATAACTTATTAAAAGCGTCTGAATCCGTTAAGTACATAGAAAACTACACTATGTGGCCAACGGCTAAAATAAAGCAAGGTATTGAAGTTACATTGCCCACTGAGAATAAGTTAGCTAAAAAGTCTAACAAACAAAAACCAACGGTAAGAGACAAAAATATATCACTCGATGTAGCACTAACTGTTAATAAGTAATGGCGTTTCATTCTGCATGCTTTTAAAATTCTGATATGCTAATTCCGAGCCTGTAAAGAATTTTTTGATAGGCAAGTTAACAAGTATCTACTCATATTTTAAAGTACGGTCAGTTCTTGTAGTAATTTTTTGCACTCATTCTGACGCCCTCATACAAGGTTATCATTACTAACCAAAGCTAAGTAGCTGCCTCTAATCAGGTAAGACATCACGTGGGTGACCGCAGAGGTAGTTACATCAAAAATTACCTTGCCGTACTTTTTTACGCCTACTTACATCATTCTCCCAACGAGCAGCCTGCTCAAGCCATGCAGTTGCCTGTTCCATATCATGTTGTTGATAATAAGCTAAAGCAATATTGTAATGAAAACTCGGCATTCTAAACTGATCAGAATTATTCTGTAATAATGCTATATATTGCTTTGGAAAATTGAGTTCATCATATTGTAATTTAGTTCGATGGGCTAACGGTTTAAAAGCATTAAAAATATTTTGTTGTTTAGCTGAGTTATTATCACAGGTTGGCGCTCTAAATAAACCGACTTCCTGTTCAAACTTCTCAGGTGTTCCTAATTGCCAGTGATGAATTTTTTGTGAGCCTTTATCCTTAAGATGTAAAATAGGGGTACTCTTTTTAATTTGTTCTGCCCATGCTAACTGCTTTAATACTTTTTCTCTAATATCACTACGCTCACCTTGATAACTATTTGGCAATACGGCAATGTTTTGTGCAGATACCTGCTGTTGACTGGTGCGGCACTTAACATGTCCCTTAGCTAAAGGGTACTCATCAACAAATCCTAATAAATGACTTATCTCATGTTCAACAACATCAATGCTGTCTAGTGCATCAAAATATAGCATGCCAAAATGAACATTGGCGCCGCCTTTAGGCAGCATAATTGCAACATAACGGCTAGTTACTGAATCAGCAACTTCATCGAGTTTGCTTTCATCGCAAAGGATTGCACTGTCTAGTGCTGTTGAACAAGATAATGTCGACAAAGGTAAATAACGTACCGGTGAAAAACACACCAAATCGTTCAATGGCTGATGTTTAAAACGCTTAACTAGTTGCTCAACCTGCGCTAAGTGTAATAAATTAGTAGCGAAAATTTGTATACTGTTTGGGCAAGTTATATAGCTGTTATCACGCTTAATATTTACATCACCTGTTAAAGGCAATACTTGATATTTTTCAAGCGCACTAAGTAATGATGCGCCTACTTTATCGGCTTGTAACAACAATGAAAACTTGAATAATAATGAGTTCACTAACTCAATATCTCCGCTGCTAATAGCAATCTTCGTCATCAGTATTATTGCCTGGATAGTAACATCATCCCGATAAAATCGGGAAAACGCCATTACTTGCAGCTTAGCAAGCAGATTTTGTGCGGTAAGTACCTTGCCTTGGTGGAAGTACAAATCAGCTAATGCGATAGATGCTTTGGCATAATTAAGTCTAATCGCTTGCTGATACCATAAAATGGCTTGCTCTGGTTGAGAAGAAAACCTTTTATCTGCATACTCTTCATTCAAGTAAAAGTCAGCCAATAAATAGGCAACTTCGCCATTATTTTTGGCTAATTTTTTGGCTAATTTTTGCCAACGTTGACTACCTTGTTTTGACTGTTGCCACACATATAATAAAGCGGCTTCATTTTCTTGCCCTATAGCAAAATTTAATTGTCTGGCTGAGTGTTCCTTTTTATCAATAACGCTAGTTAAAAAATCAGCTAAAAAAAATGAGCTTGTTGATAAGCCTGTTAACAGGAAGATCGACAAACTCATTGTAACTATCCATTTTTGCATCATACCAACAGAGACTATGATGGATTTTGTTGTTTGAGACTGGTCGCTTTTTTAATTCGCATTAATTCTAACTCTAATCTAGCGTATCTATGCTCAACAAATTCATAAACATTGGTACTTAATGATAACTTAAAAAAATTCGCTGCGGCAGAAAAGTTTTTCTGCCTTTGATTATACTTACCCAAATAAAAATAAGCTTCACACAACCTATCGGTTAGTTCTTGATTAGACTTTATGTTCAACGTTAATTCATTAACAAACTTTTTTTGGCTAATATTACCTAGAAATAAATAAATAACCTGCTTTGCCCAAATACGCTCATCAATAAGCTCAGCTCTTTTTTTTAAGTTTTGCTTAGCTAGCACTGAATCTACTTCATGCTCGGCTAAATAAAGCCATAATAAACGGTAAGGATCATCGCTTTGCTTATCATGAAAGTGAGTAAAATCTTGCGCAGCTAATTCAGGTCGATCACCGTAATAAAGTGCAATACCTCGGTTTAAGTGAGCATACTCATGTTCAGGCGATAATTCTAACACTGAATCAAACTTCTCATAGGCTTGAGAAAACTCTTTTAATTGCGTTAAGTGTATCCCTAAAAAGTTATAAGCATCTGTTAATGTAGGTTGTAATTGTAAGGCATGAGAAAAATCAAAACGTGCCAATGAACGTAACCCAACACTGTCATATAACACACCGCGATCATAATAAAGTTGTGCTTTTTGCTCATCAGTTATTTTTACCCGGTTAATCACCTCTGACAAACGTGCTATGGCAATTTCACTTTTAAAATTGATAGCCAAAGGCTCCGCAATAACTAATTGACTGAATGCCACAGAGCTAGCACCAGAATTAGACTTATTCAGTGATACACAGCCCTGTGCAAGTAAAGTAATACTAAAGAGAATAGCCAGTACTAATGGTTTATAGAGTAATTTCACTAAAACGCCTTAAAAAATATTCGTTAAAAACTTGCCTATTATTAATTGTACTTGATTTACAACAAAAAAGGAGCCGTGAGGCTCCTTTTTTATTAGACTACATTGTAAATTATTTAGTCACTAGTATAATGACTATTAGTCAGCTGCTGGAGTTTCTACCGCTGGCTTTTCAAGCGCTTCTTTAATACTTAAACGTACGCGACCTTGTCTGTCAACTTCGAGTACTTTAACTTTCACTTCTTGGCCTTCTTTAAGTACATCACTTACATTATTAACGCGCTCTTCAGAGATTTGTGAAATATGTACTAAACCATCTTTACCTGGTAATACATTAACAAAAGCACCGAAATCAACGATTCGAACAACTTTACCAGTGTAAAGTGTACCTACTTCAATTTCTGCCGTTAATGCTTTAATACGATTAATAGCATCTTGTGCTTGTTCATTTGAAGTAGCAGCGATTTTAACCGTACCATCATCTTCAATTTCAATAGTTGTACCGGTTTCTTCCGTAAGCTGGCGAATAGTGGCACCACCTTTACCAATGATGTCACGAATTTTATCTTGGCTAACTTTAAGGGTGTGAATGCGTGGTGCAAATTCAGAGATTTCTTCTCTGTGACCCGAAATCGCTTCATCCATTACTGATAAGATGTGCGTACGTGCAGCTTTTGCTTGGTTTAACGCAAGTTGCATAATTTCTTGGGTGATACCTTCAATTTTGATATCCATTTGTAAAGCGGTGATACCATCTGTAGTACCGGCAACTTTAAAGTCCATATCACCTAAATGATCTTCATCACCTAAGATATCAGAAAGAACAACGAATTTGTCGCCTTCTTTAACAAGACCCATGGCAATACCTGCAACAGACGCTTTAATAGGTACGCCTGCATCCATAAGTGCAAGTGACGTACCACAAACAGAAGCCATTGAAGATGAACCGTTAGATTCGGTAATTTCAGAAACAACACGTACCGCGTACGGGAATTCTTCAAGCGAAGGCATAACAGCTAACATACCGCGTTTTGCTAGACGGCCATGGCCGATTTCACGACGTTTAGGGCTGCCAACAAATCCAGTTTCACCCACACAGTATGGAGGAAAGTTGTAATGAAGCATAAAGGGATCAGTTTTCTCACCTAAAATACTGTCAATACGTTGTGCATCACGTTGCGTACCTAAAGTAGCGGTAACAAGTGCTTGAGTTTCGCCACGGGTAAATACAGCAGAGCCGTGAGTACGTGGTAATACGCCAGTCATTACGTCTAAAGCACGAATTGACTCAGGATCACGACCATCAATACGTGGGTGACCTTGGGTAATACGACCACGAACAACCGTTTTTTCTAAATCGTGGAATAAATCTTTTGCTTCTTGAACATCTAACTCTGCATCAGCGGCTAATAATGTTTCAACAACACCGTTGCGAATTTCAGTGATTTTTTCATAACGAACAGCTTTTTCAGTAATTTGATAAGCTTCGTTTACTTGTGCTTCTGATAATTCGGCAATTTTAGCTAATAACTCGGTGTTTTTAACTGGTGCAACCCAATTCCAAGAAGGAGTATTAACTTCCGCTTTAAATTCTTTAATTGCAGAAACAGCCACTTGCATTTGCTCATGACCATACATTACCGCGCCAAGCATTACTTCTTCAGATAATACGTCTGCTTCAGATTCAACCATTAATACCGCTGAATCAGTACCAGAAACCACTAAGTCTAATTGACTTGCAGGTAATTCAGATTGTAATGGGTTAAGAATATATTGACCATCAGTATAACCAACACGCGCTGCGCCAACTGGGCCACCAAAAGGAACACCCGCAATAGCTAATGCCGCAGAAGCACCAATTAATGAAATAATATCAGGAGCAATTTCAGGATTAACTGAAACAACCGTGATGATAATTTGTACTTCGTTAATAAACCCTTCTGGGAATAATGGACGGAGTGGACGGTCAATTAAACGTGCAATTAATGTTTCTTCTTCTGAAGGGCGACCTTCACGTTTAAAGAAACTTCCTGGGATTTTACCAGCAGCGTAAGTACGCTCTTGATAGTTTATTGTTAATGGAAAGAAGTCTTGACCTGGTTTGGCTTCTTTTTTAGCAACAACTGATACTAATACACAGGTGTCGTCCATGCTTGCCATAACAGCAGCAGTTGCTTGACGGGCGATGTTACCCGTTTCAAGCGTTACGGTATGTTTACCGAATTGAAATTTTTTAGTTACTGGATTAAACATTTAGTATGTTTCCTTAATATTTCACTTAATTATATTAACCAATCTGTACAATTATTTATTCACTTAAATAGCTGTTTTTAATAGTTAAGTGGAACAAAAAATTATACAGTTTGATTGATTATTTATTTACTGGCTAAATATTACGGTCAATTTGTGACGATAATATTAAGCAGGCATATTATACTGACCTGAGCACTATTTGCTAGTTAGAATGGGGTTTACTGTAGTTTAAATACAAAAAGGAGCCACAGGGCTCCTTTTTCATATCATTTGTATCAAAAAATGATTAACGACGTAGACCTAATTTACCAATTAAAGCAGTATAACGTTCAACGTTTTTACCGTTTAAGTAATCAAGTAATTTACGACGTTGTGCAACCATGCGTAATAAACCACGACGTGAATGATGATCATGGATGTGCTCTTTAAAGTGACCTTGTAAGTGGTTGATTTGTGTAGTTAACAAAGCAACTTGTACTTCTGGTGAACCTGTATCACCTTCTTTTTGAGCGTATTCTGCAACGATTGCTGCTTTTTCTGTAGCATTTAAAGACATTATTAATCCTTAGTGTGTAAACTCAGCTATATGATTTAACATTAGTTTTGAGTTGTTAAAATTCTACCTGCGCCAAACACTAATTCAGCTAAGGTAACGAAGAGCGCGTATTCTATCAGGGCGCAGCTAAAATGCAACTAAAACATCTATACATTTCTTATAGATATTTAGGAATGATAAAGTACAAGTAAGCCTTAAGTAAAAGTGCAATAGTAATGCTTACATATGAGTTGTTTTTTTAGACAAACCTATAATAGTATCAACGTTTAAAGCAGGTTGAAATTATACAACCACAATACGCTTCGGTGCTACTTGTCCATCTTCATTAATGATACCAACACCAATAAATTCAGCGTTTACATCATCTTCATCTTCACCAACATAGACTTGAACACTACCTTCCGACGGCGCTTTATAGGCTTGTACTGGGTTACCATGGCGTAAAAAATTAGCTGACATATCATCAATATAAACTGCTGGCATACCTGTCACAGCACTTTGCATTGGCAGTAATAGTGGGTCAAGTACATCTGAAGGTGTTATCTCATCGGCATTAGCTTGTTCAAGTAATGCTTCCAATTGAGGCAAGGTCACCATTTTATCAATTGGGTAACTGCCTACCGCTAAACGCCTCAAATCGGCAACGTGTGCGCCGCAACCTAATAACTCACCTAAATCATCGACGATAGTACGAATATAAGTACCTTTAGATACATGTATTTTGAGTTCAACCTCGTCATGCTCAAATCGTAACAACTCTAAAGAAAAAACGGTAATATCACGTGCTTCACGCGGCACTTCAATGCCTTCACGCGCATATTTATACAGGGGCTTCCCCTGGTATTTTAGTGCCGAGTACATTGATGGTACTTGTTTAGTTGTCCCTCGAAAACTATCAAGTGCTAGTGTTAACTGCTCACTCGAAACAGTCACTTCCTTTTCACTAACAACATCGCCGTCAGCATCGCTAGTAGTTGTACGAATACCGAGTTTTGCCGTTACTTGATAAGTTTTATCGGTATCAAGTAAGAATTGTGAAAACTTGGTGCCTTCGCCTAAGCAAATTGGCAGCATACCTGTAGCAAGCGGATCTAATGCACCGGTATGACCTGCCTTTTGGGCAAAATAAATACGTTTAACTGCTTGTAATGCGTGATTAGACGACATTTCATAAGGCTTATCAAGTAACAATACGCCGTTAATAGCACGGCCTTTCCTACGCTTTGCCATGCCTTATTCGCCCTGCTCTTCACTATCATTTTTAGTGATATCACTACTATCAGCGGTATTTTTGTCACTGGCAACAGCTTGATCAACTAAGGCGCTCATCCGTACACCTTCACTCATCGAGCTATCATAAATAAAACGTAAATGCGGCATAATGCGAGCACGTAAGCGTTTTCCTAATAATGAGCGAATATAACCTTCTGCATCCGCTAATACTTCAAGTGACGCTTTAATTTCTTCAGGATTATCATTAAAAAAAGTCACAAATATTTTTGCATATGCAAGATCTCGTGTTAATTCAACCGCTGAAACAGTGGTCATTTGTAGACGTGGATCTTTAATTTCTCGCATTAAAATCATCGCGATTTCTTTTTGGATTTGCTGACCTACTCGGTCTGTACGGGCATATTCTCTAGCCATAATTTTTCTCTTATAATTTATACCAATTGTACTAACTAAGTAATCATTTTCAAATGGTATGAATATCTATTAACAAAAAAGGGACATCAGTCCCTTTAATATAATTGTAGTAAAGTATCTACTATCTGTTGCTTTAGATTAAAGCTAATTACCTCGAGAGCAAAGAGGAAGCACAGAGTTGACGAACGTCAATGAGTACTTCCGATCTCGCTATCGCTATCGATGAAATTAGCAAAGATATAAAGTTACAGAGTTCGTTTAATTTCTACAGTTTCGAATACTTCGATTTGATCACCTACACGTACATCATTGTAGTTCTTCACGCCGATACCACACTCAATACCGTTACGAACTTCTTGTACATCGTCTTTAAAGCGACGAAGTGATTCAAGTTCACCTTCGTAAATAACCACATTTTCACGTAGTACACGAATTGGTGCGGAACGCTTGATAACACCTTCAGTAACCATACAACCAGCAATGGCGCCTATTTTAGGTGATTTGAATACATCGCGAACTTGGGCAAGACCAATAATCTCTTGCCTGAATTCCGGTGCCAACATACCACTCATCGCTTGTTTTACTTCATCAATTAAGGCATAGATAACACTGTAGTAACGTAAGTCTATATTTTCTGACTCAATAACTTTACGAGCAGAAACATCGGCACGTACGTTAAAACCAACCACGATAGCGTTCGATGCGGCAGCAAGTGTTGCATCAGTTTCAGTAATAGCACCAACACCTGAGCCAATAATTTTAACTTTTACTTCATCAGTAGAAAGTTTCAATAGTGAATCAGAGATTGCTTCAAGTGAGCCTTGAACATCAGATTTAAGTACTACGTTTACTTCTGATATTTCCCCTTCAGCCATGCTAGCAAACATATTTTCAAGTTTAGCTTTTTGTTGACGAGCAAGTTTCACATCACGGAATTTACCTTGACGGAATAACGCCACTTCACGGGCTTTTTTCTCATCTTTAACTACAGTGGCTTCATCACCTGAAATTGGTACACCGCTAAGCCCGATGATTTCAACAGGAATAGATGGGCCAGCTGATTGAATAGTATTGCCATCTTCATCACGCATAGCACGAACACGGCCATACTCTAGACCACAAAGAACGATATCGCCTTGCTTTATGGTACCTTCTTGAATCAATACCGTTGCTACAGGACCACGACCTTTATCCAATTTAGACTCAATTACCACACCACTGGCCATAGTATCAACAACAGCAGTTAACTCTAATACTTCAGACTGTAATAAAATCGCATCAAGTAACTCGTCAATACCTAAGCCTGTTTTGGCTGATACATGACAGAATTGAACGTCTCCGCCCCATTCTTCTGAAAGCACATCATGTTGTGATAATTCACTCTTAACACGATCTGGATCAGCAGATTCTTTATCCATTTTGTTTACTGCAATGATAATTGGCGCATCAGAGGCTTTAGCATGCTGAATCGCTTCAATTGTTTGCGGCATAACACCATCATCGGCAGCAACAACAATAATGACAATATCTGTTGCCTTAGCACCACGTGAACGCATAGCGGTAAAGGCAGCATGGCCAGGAGTATCAAGGAAAGTGATCATGCCATGACCCGTTTCTACGTGATAAGCACCAATATGCTGAGTAATACCACCAGCTTCACTGTCTGCTACTTTTGCTTCACGAATGTAATCAAGTAGTGATGTTTTACCATGGTCAACATGACCCATAATGGTTACTACTGGTGCGCGAGTTACCGCTTCACCACTATCATCACGATCAGCCAACACCGCCTCTTCTAAAGCATTTTCTTTAACAAGCACTACGTTAAAGCCCATCTCTTCTGAAACTAATGCCGCTGTTTCTTGGTCGATAACTTGGTTAATGGTTGCCATTGCGCCCATTTTAAACATAGCTTTAACAACTTCAGCACCTTTTTTCGCCATTTTGTTGGCAAGTTCAGCAACAGAGATTGTTTCACCAATGCGAATGTCTTGTACTTTAGTTTCAACTGGCTTAGTAAAGCCATGTTTTAAGCTTTGTGGTGCAGACAAGGTTTGCTTACGACCGCGTTGACCACGACCACCACGAGCATTACGATCAGCTGGCTTTTTCTTCTTACGGCGTCTACCTGCAGTTTCATCGGCAGCATCAACTTTATCTTCAGCTTCTTGTGCGTGCTTAGAAGAGGTTACATGAACGACTTCTTTTTCTTTCACTTTACGTTCAGCTTCTTGCTCTTTCCAACGAGATTCATTTTCTTCCGCAAGTTTCTTAGCGGCTGCTGATGCCTCAGCAGCTTCAGCTTCAATTTTAGCTGCTGCTTCTTTCTCTTGGGTTAAGCGAAGCTGTTTTGCTTCTTCTGTTTCTACAACTTTAACCGGCGCCTTTTCAGCATTTTTTGCTTTTTCAACTGCGGTTTGTTTGGCTTTATCTGCTGCTTCAACTTTTGCTACTGCTTTACGCTCAGCTTCAACTTCTGCTTTTGCTGCCGCTACCGCTTTAGCATTCTCAGCTTCTTTTGCTGCCGCTTCGGCTTTTGCTAATGCTAATACCTCAGCTTTTTCTGCGGCTTCTGCTTCTGCTTTCGCTGCGGCTTCGGCTATTTGTTGTTCTTCTAGCTCACTACGTTTCACGTAAGTACGTTTTTTACGTACTTCAACATTAACCGATTTAGCTTTACTACCGTGTCCCATAGTCAAGGTTGACTTAGTTTTACGATTTAGCGTTAATTTACTCGGCTTTGCCGCTGAGTTATCACCATGTTGTTTTTTCAAATACCCTAACAACGCTTCTTTTTCGTCTTGCGAAATAGCATCGGTTGCCGATTTATGTACGCCTGAGTCAGCCAGTTGGCTCACTAAACGATCCACCGGTGTACCAATTTCGTTGGCAAGCTCTGCTACTGTTATATCTGCCATTTACACTATACTCCCGGTGTTAATTATTCTTCGTTAAACCAACAAATGTTACGTGCAGCCATAATTAGCTCGCCCGCTTTGGTTTCAGTTAATTCTTCAATATCGCTAATTTCATCAATGCCTTGTTCCGCTAAGTCTTCGAGTGTTTTCACACCACGACTTGCTAAAACAAATGCTAAATGGCGTTCTAAACCATCAAGGGCTAATAAATCTTCAGCGGGCTCAGCGCCCTCAAGTGTTTCTTCACTCGCAAGCGCTTGTGTTGTTAACGCTTCTTTAGCGCGTTCTCTTAACTCTTCAATAATTTCTTCAGTCAAACCATCGATTTCAAGCATTTCCGCTACTGGCACATAAGCTATTTCTTCTAGTGAAGTAAAGCCCTCATCAGATAGCAATGTGGCAAAGTCTTCATCAAGTTCTAACTTGTCGATAAATAAATTCAACACTTTATCGTTCTCTGCCTGATGCTTCTCTTTCATGTCAGCAACAGTCATTACGTTTAGCTCCCAGCCAGTTAACTGGCTTGCTAAACGGATATTCTGACCACTACGACCAATGGCCATCGCTAAGTTACCTTCTTCAACGGCAATATCCATGGTTCCTTTATCTTCATCAACAATTATTGAAGCAACTTCGGCAGGAGACATAGCGTTTATCACATATTGAGCGACGTTATCATCGTATAACACGATATCAACACGCTCACCACCTAACTCACCAGAAACAGCTTGTACACGTGAACCACGCATACCCACACAAGCACCGACAGGATCTATGCGCTTATCATTGCTTTTAACCGCAATTTTAGCGCGAGAGCCAGGATCACGTGCTGCACCTTTAATTTCTAGCATTTCTTCGCCAATTTCAGGCACTTCAACACGAAATAGCTCAATTAACATTTCAGGTTTGGTACGGCTCACCAATAATTGTGCGCCACGTGCTTCAGGTTTAATGTCATATAATAGACCACGTACCCGATCACCAGGACGAAATGTTTCGCGTGGTAGCATGTCATCACGATAGATAATCGCTTCTGCATTATTACCTAAATCTAAAATGATACTTTCACGACTAGATTTTTTCACTACACCGGTAACTAACTCACCGATTTGATCTTGATATGCTTCAACGACTAAAGCACGCTCAGCTTCACGAATTTTTTGTACAATAACTTGTTTAGCAGTTTGCGTGGTAACGCGATCAAAGGTAACCGATTCTATTTGATCTTCAACATAATCACCGACATTTAATTCTGGCTCGTCATATTGTGCCGCCGCTAAAGTAATTTCAGCGTAAGGGTTTTCCATAGGCTCATCGTTTTCTGCAATGATTAACCAACGACGATAAGTATCAAATTCACCGGTAATACGATCAATACAAACACGAACAATTATGTCGCCATCATATTTTTTCTTGGTCGCTGTCTCTAAAGCAGTTTCCATTGCTTCAAAAATACTTTCACGAGGTAATGCTTTTTCATTTGATACAGCATCAACAACCAGTAATATCTCTTTACTCATGTTTCTTTAGCCTTAATTTTTAGGTAACTATTTATTTTCTCGTCGTAGTAAGGCATTTACTCGTCAAAATAACCCTTTCACTTAAGTCAAAGGGTTATTTTGTTCGGTACAATCAGTTACACAACTCAAAGCTAAACAGCTACAGCTATTAAACTTAAAAATTTATTTTTTACTTAACTATTTTTCTACAATTTTGCGACAAGGTTTGCTTTGTCTACATTGTTGAGAACAAGCTCGTAATCTATGCCATCTACATCTACTATCAACGTGCCATTTTCTATGGCAACTAAAGTACCTTTAAATTTTCGACGGCCATTTAATGGCATCGATAATTTAACATTGACTGTTTCACCAACCACAGTTTGAAAATGCGCTAATTCAAATAATGGTTTATCAACGCCTGGGGATGAAACTTCTAAACTATATTCACTACTTATTGGGTCTTCTACATCTAAAATAGCGCCAACTTGACGACTTACTTCTGCGCAATCATCAACATTAATGCCATTTTCATGGTCAATAAACAAACGTAAAACTGAATTATTACCAGCACTAATAAATTCAACACCAAGTAATTCTTTACCTGTTTCAGCCACAGCGGGGCGAAGCATGTCAGTTAATTTTTGTGCAAATTTAGCCAATCGTTTTCTCCTGTTAGGACGAAGAAAGAGCTAAAAATTAGTCAACTATTTCTTTTCAAATAAAATTTTAGGTATAAAAAAAGGGCTTATAGCCCAGCGTTTTGTTGCTGTATATTTTGCTTGTATGTGTTTTAACTGAACACCATAAACAAAAAAGCCCCATAACCGGGGCCTATTTCACTGACCCCATATTAGTAACAAGAATAGAATTACCTGATTAAACAGATAAATCCTCAGTGACATCTTGCTACATGCTTAACTTGCCTATAGGCATAAATTGAGCAACGCGAATTATATAGCTACAAAGCAATAAGCGCAAGCTTGAATGGACAATATACTAAAAGAATAACTAATATATTGTGGTTTTAAATAATAGAAGTAATGTAAAAAATTAACTTATGATTTACAATCAGTTAGTATAGACTGAGCAATCGTGCTATAAAAACACTTCCATCAGTGATAGCATTAATAACATTAGCGTAGCTAATTTTTTGCGAAGAAATTTAACTCATCATGTATACATTCCCCCAATTATTATTTAGAAATGTAATCTTAGCACTAATTTTTATTATTACTGTCGGTACTGTTTCTTTATCAATGTTATCTTCGCTGCTTGAAGATAACGCTAAGCAGCACAGCCAAGTGGTTAATTTATTAACTAAACAGTATGTAACAATAAATGATAAGACAAAAATAGCTGAAAGTATTGGGAAATCACTTCAACAAGCCACTAATTATCGTGTGTTAATAATATACAATCAAGCAGGTGAAAATTTATTTAGCTATACCAACACGGATATAGGTTTAACGATACCTTTTATGTCTCCAAAACCTAAAAAATATGTAGCCAAACAAATAGGCGTTAGTATCGAATACCAGCTTAATTTTTCAGGTGAATACTTTTTAGTTGGTAGTTTTATTTTCTTATCTACTGCTCTATCATTTTTCCTCGTTTTTTTTGCCGCAACCATGAGTACTAAAAGGCACAAAGCGGTATTTAAAGTAATAAGCCAACAAATAAAAAATGATCTCGCTTTAGTAAATTATCCCAATACTGCTAAAACAGAAAAATTAGATATTGACAGTAATCTATTAGAAATACCCGAGCTTAAACAAGGTATTATCGACATTAAAAAATTAATGACCAAGCAACTAGAAAACACTATTAATTTAGAACAAGAAGCTTATGTAGATCATTTAACTAAGCTTGATAACCGTAACCGCTTTGTGAAATTTTATGAAAATCAAGTAGTACAAGAAAGTCCAGTAAGGTTTGGTGTCTTAATCATAACTCGCTGCTCAGAGTTACAAACCATCAATCAGATCCATGGTTATAAAGGCGGTGACAATTATATAGCGCATGTAGCTAAACTGATTAAGCAGGCGCTTTCAACCTATCCAGACGGTAATGTTTTTAGATTAAATAGTTCAGATTTCGCCTGCATCTTGCCTAATATTGAGTTCAAAGAGGCGGAAAAGTTCACTGAAGAATTAACCCTTTTATTTAATGAGTATCAGCAAGCATCAAACCTAGACTCTGTAGCCTATTCTGGTTTAGTACACTTTGATAAAACTAAACCTTTAGGTGAACTATTAGCCTTGGCTGATACTGGTGTGAGTATTGCTCAAACTAAAAGTTCTAATGCTTGGTATTCACAAAAAAATACCGATATTTTACAAAAAAACAGTGCTAATTATGGTATCGAAAATTGGCGTCAAGAAATAGATAGTGTACTAGAAAACCAACGGATTACTTTATTACTACAACCAATTCAGCCTAGCGGTAGGAACAGTAAGGTTTATGGTGAAATATTAGCGCGTTTTCTTAATTCAAATGATGAAATGTTACCAACCACATCTTTTATCGCTATGGCGGAAAAATTAGATAAAATCATTGCTGTTGACCGGCTTATTATTGAAACAACAATCAAAAAAATTATTAATAAGAATATGTTAGATCATAGCTTTGGTATAAACATTAGCGCACGCAGCATTAACGATGAACACTTTATGATTTGGTTAGAGCGTAAACTATTACGTGAACCCAAAGTAGCACCACGATTAATATTTGAAATAACTGAGTATGGTTTACAACAAAATATTAAAACCAGTAAACGTCTAATTGATATGTTGCACCGTGTTGGCTCACGAATTACCGTTGAACGTTTCGGCGTCGGTTTAACCTCATTTAAATTTTTTAGAGATTTAACCCCTGATTACATAAAAATGGATAGCTCTTATACCAGAGATATTGATGATGATAAAAACAATCAATACTTTTTACGCCTAATGGTAGATTTAGCCCATAGATTAAGTATCAATGTATTAGCTGAAAGTGTGGAAAGCCCGGAAGAAAAGCATACTTTAGAAAAATTATTTATTGATGGTTGCCAAGGATTTTATATTGGCAAGCCGGCACCATTTTAGTTAATTAACAAAATTTATTTACTTTACTGCCCGAACAAACGTTAAATACTCATCTTTAGCAAACAAAATAGATAAAAACAATATCCCCACTGACAGTAGTCTTGTTATATGTAAGAAAAAAAAGGATAATACTAATAGTTTTTATAATAATTAATATCTTGACATATAACGCAAATGACTGATTACGCTTTACTGCTTATTGGCACTGTACTGGTAAACAACTTTGTACTAGTGCAATTCCTTGGTTTGTGCCCTTTTATGGGGGTATCTTCACGTACTGAAACAGCCATAGGTATGTCATTTGCCACCACCTTTGTCATGACCTTAGCATCTTTGCTGAGCTATTTAGTTACCACCTATATTTTAGTGCCTTTAAATCTTGAATACTTAACCACGATGAGTTTCATTTTGGTGATTGCCGTGGTGGTGCAATTTACCGAAATGGTAGTTCATAAAACAAGTAGCAACCTTTATCGTTTATTGGGTATTTTTCTGCCATTAATCACCACCAATTGTGCCGTACTTGGGGTGGCTTTATTAAATCTTAGGTTACAGCATAATTTCTTTGAATCAATTATTTATGGCTTTGGTGCTGCGGTTGGTTTTTCTTTGGTGCTAATTATGTTTTCAGCCATGAGAGAAAAATTGGCTAATGCCGATGTGCCGACACCTTTTAAAGGAGCGGCTATTGCCATGATCACCGCTGGTTTAATGTCTTTAGCCTTTATGGGCTTTGCCGGCTTAGTTAAAGTTTAAATGAATATTTTAATTGCCATACTCGTTCTCGGCCTTATTGCAGCATTATTTGGCGCTTTACTTGGCTATGCTTCAATACGCTTTCATGTTGAAGGTGATCCAATTGTTGAACAGCTTGATGCTTTACTGCCACAAACACAATGTGGCCAATGTGGTTACCCGGGTTGTAAACCCTATGCAGAAGCAGTAGCCAATGGTGAAGCTATTAATAAATGTGCCCCCGGCGGAGAAGACACCATAAAAAAAATTGCTGACTTGCTTGGTGTTGATGTTCAGCCTATAGATGAAAATCATGAAGCAGACGATTCATCACAGAGTAATAGGCCTAAAGTAGCTTTTATCATCGAAGAAGATTGTATTGGTTGTACTAAATGCATTCAAGCTTGCCCTGTTGATGCCATATTAGGGGCAGCTAAACAAATGCACACCATACTTATTGATGAGTGTACCGGCTGTGACTTATGTGTGGCTCCTTGTCCTGTTGACTGTATTGAAATGCGCCCAACTCCTGAAACCATTCAGAATTGGCAGTGGGATTTGAATAAAATTGCTGTGAAGCAAATAGATTAGGAGAATATCCCCCCATGGAATCGATTATTGAGCGCATCAAACAAGGTAAATTTTGGCATTTTCATGGCGGTATTCATCCTCCTCAGCAAAAAGCGATAACCGCAGAAAACCCCATTAAACAGCTTTCTTTACCTAAACAGTTAATTTTACCATTACAACAGCATATTGGTCGTCAAGGTGACTTACTTGTTGTAGTGGGTGACAAAGTACTTAAAGGACAAGCACTCACTCAAAGCTCTAACCCTATGGCTGTGCCGGTACATGCGCCAACGAGTGGAACGATTAGTGCAATTAAAAAATCCGTCATTGCTCACCCTTCGGGTTTAAGTGAATTATGTTTATTTATTGATGTAGACGGTGAAGATACTTGGAGAAAACGAGAAATTTGTCAAGATTTCACCAAATTGAGCCAACAACAAATTATAAATAAAATTGCCGATGCCGGTATTGCTGGTATGGGCGGTGCTGGTTTTCCTACGCATATTAAAGTGAACACCAAACCAAATATCAACTTTTTAATCATCAATGCTGCCGAATGTGAACCCTATATTACTGCTGATGATTTATTAATGTGTGAACAAAGTACCGCCATTGTTGATGGTATAAAAATACTTGATCAAATACTCACCCCTGCTTTTATCTTAATAGGTATCGAAGATAATAAGCCACGGGCAATAAAAGCTTTACAGCAAGCCACTAAGCATATTGAAAAAATCAAAGTCTGTGTGCTACCGACTAAATACCCTACTGGTGGTGAAAAACAATTAATAAAAATTTTAACTGGTAAAGAAATTAACAGCGGCACTTTACCTGTTAGTTCGGGTATTGTGGTACAAAATGTAGCAACTTGTTTTGCCATCAGTGACGCGGTAATCAATGATATTCCTCTTATTCGCCGGGTAGTAACCTTAACTGGTCGCGCTTTATCTAAGCCTCAAAATGTCTGGGCTTTATTAGGAACACCCGTTAGCTACTTACTAGAACAAACAGGTTTTACCAATGAGATCAGTGAAAAAAAATCTATAGCTGGCTCGCCACAACCAAGTCCCCCGGTAATTATGGGTGGACCGTTAATGGGTTTTAGCATTTTAAACGAGCAAGTACCTGTTGTTAAAACCAGTAACTGCATTTTAGCGCCGAGTAAAGCAGAGATGCCTAGCGCCTTTGACAATAACTCTAATGAAGTTGACTGTATTCGCTGCGGTCAATGTAGCGACGTATGTCCGAGTCAATTATTACCTCAAGAACTACAATGGAGCGCAAAAGCAAAAGATCATCAACAGTTAAACCAACTTAATTTATTTGATTGTATCGACTGCGGTGCTTGTGCCTATGTATGCCCCAGTCAAATTCCTTTAGTACAATATTATCGCATTGCCAAAGCTGAAATACGCCAACAGCAACAACTAGATATCAAAGCAGAGAAAGCAAAGGCACGTTTTGAAGCAAGAAAGTTTCGCTTAGGACAAGAAAAAATAGCACGAGAAGAAAAACATAAAAAAGCCGCTGCTGCACGTAAAGCAACAATGAATGAAAAATCGGCTGATGGTGGCACAGCAAGCTCTGCGGTAGCAGCAGCGCTTGCTCGGGTTAAAGCTAAAAAAGCAGCCCAAAAGATAAAAAACAGTAACGAGCCACTAGCGTCGAGTAACGAAGTAACAGATGAAAAATCACAAGTAAAAGCGGCTATTGCCAGAGCGAAAGCTAAAAGGTTGGCTAAAGAAAAAGGTACTGAGTCGCCCGTAGCAAATAACAAAGAGCAAACAAAAACACCCGCTGTTACCAATAACAAAACTCAAAGTAATGTTGTAGATGATAAAAAAGCTAGAATTGCAGCAGCCGTCGCCAAGGCAAAGGCAAAAAAAGCATCAGAAAAACAATCTCCTGTTGTTGAAAATAATGTTTCAAGTGAACAGGAACAAGTAACAGCGAGTGAAAACACAACAACGGAAGCCAAAGATAAAAAAGCGCGGATTGCCGCGGCCGTAGCTAAAGCAAAAGCAAAACTTAAAGTAATGGATAAAGCTCAACAAGCACCTACAACTAATAATGAAAAATCGACATAATTATGGCATTTTGGATAGCAAGTTCACCTCATAATCACAGCCAAGCAAAAACATCAGTTTTGATGCGTTTAGTTATTTATGCGGCCTTACCTGGCATTTTTGCTCAATGGTACTTCTTTGGCTGGGGAAATATCATTCATATCTTACTCGCGGTTACCACCGTAATATTATGTGAATTTATCGTCTTATCATTACGTAATAAAAAGAATATCCGCAAACAGCTTTTTGATGGCAGTGCCATATTAACAGCAATATTACTGGGCATTTGCTTACCTGCCATAGCACCATGGTGGATTTCAATCATTGGCGCTGCGTTTGCTATCGTGGTAGTTAAACAACTTTATGGCGGCTTAGGGCATAATCCCTTTAATCCCGCGATGGCTGCCTACGTAATGCTGTTGATTTCATTTCCTATACAAATGACGTCATGGCAACCACCACTAGCGTTAATGACTATCGACTTAGATTTGGCTAACACCTTAAGTGTCATTTTTACCGATTTCACCAAAGAAGGTTATTCAGTACAGCAACTACGAACCAGCGTTGACGGTTTTACCATGGCAACACCGTTAGATACCTTAAAAACAAATACTGGCTTAGGCCTTACGGTATTTGAAAGTATGGAAAGTAGTATTTTCGGCAAAAATTTCGCCTTTGGATGGGAATGGGTAAATATCGCTTTTTTCATTGGCGGTATAGTATTAATAGCTAAAAAAGCCATTGCTTGGCAAACCCCCTTGAGCTTTTTATTAAGCCTATTTATTTGCTCATTTATCGCTTACAGCATCAGCCCTGACAGCAGTGCATCTACTATGTTTCATTGGTTGACTGGCGGTTGCATGTTAGGTGCTTTCTTTATTTTAACTGATCCGGTAACGGGCGCTACCAGCACTAAAGGCAGATTAATCATCGGCGCTTTAGCAGGCTTGTTAGTCTATTTAATTAGAGTCTTTGGTGGCTACCCTGATGGCATCGCTTTTGCGGTGTTATTATGTAATATGGCCGCACCTTTAATTGACCAATATACTCGCCCTCGCACTTATGGTCATCAAGTTCAAGAAAAACGAGAGGAGGCTAAATAATGGCGACAAAACTGCCAAAAGATAATACTAGTGTTTACTCAGCCGTGCAAAAAAACAGCAAGATACTTGCGATATTTGCCATCGTTTGTACCGCTATTGTTGGCTTAGTGAATGAATTGACTGCAGATAAAATTAAAGCACAAGAGCAGCTACAACTTTTAAATACCTTACACAGTATTATTGAACCTAACCGCTACAATAATGATATTACTCAAGACTGCGTAAGCCTCAGTTCTGCCCTACTTGGCAACTCAACAACAGACCAGAAAGTGCAAACTGCTTATATTGCTCGACAAGATAAGCAAGTAGTCGCTATTGCCATGACAAGCACTGCACCTGATGGTTACAATGGCAATATAGAACTAATCATTGCCATAAATATGGATAATAGTGTCAGTGGTGTTCGCGTATTAAAGCATCAAGAAACGCCAGGTTTAGGTGATAAAATTGAATTACGAAAAAGTAATTGGATCGAAAGTTTTACTGGTAAAAAACTATTATCTGAAAAAGATAACCGCTGGGCAGTCACTAAAGACAATGGCATGTTTGATCAATTTACCGGTGCCACCATCACGCCACGTGCCATTATTAAAGCCGTCAAAAAAACATTACTTTATTTCAAAGACAACAAGCATACCTTGTTAACTCGTCCTAATATTTGTCTTAACGAAAACAACAGAGCTCAACCAGCAAGTGAGGCACACAATGAGCACTAAAGTAGAGCCAGAATTACCGACAATCAATGATACTACTGAGTTAACAGATGCAATTGCCCCTGACGATGCTGCTCTTGATTTAGCTAAACAAGCGCGTAAAAATGAGTATAAAGAATTAGCAATACAAGGGTTGTGGAAAAACAACCCCGGATTAGTGCAATTATTAGGACTTTGTCCATTACTTGCGGTGACCGCTACCGTTACTAATGCTTTGGGCTTAGGGCTTGCCACCTTATTGGTACTGGTGTGTTCAAATGCCACTATATCTGCTATTCGCCACTGGGTTCCTAAAGAAATTCGCATCCCTATTTTTGTTTTGATCATTGCAGCTTTCGTAACTTGCGTGCAATTATTAATGAATGCATATACTTACGGCATATACCAATCACTGGGTATATTCTTACCTTTAATCGTTACCAACTGTGCCATTATTGGTCGCGCCGAAGCCTACGCTTCTAAAAACCCAATAAAACAAGCCAGTTTTGATGGCTTAATGATGGGGTTAGGTTTCGCTTTAGTACTTATAGTACTTGGTGCTATTCGAGAAGTTTTAGGGCAAGGTACACTCTTTGATGGCGCTAATTTATTACTAGGCGATTGGGCAACCGTATTACGTATTGAAGTTTTTCACTTAGATAGCCAATTTTTACTGGCCATTTTACCCCCCGGTGCATTTATTGCGATGGGCTTTATCATTGCGTTTAAAAATGCCATTGATGCACATATTAAAAAGCGCCAACCTAAAGAATCAGACAAAGCCATTGAACGCATAAGAGTAAATTTTGATTCTTAGAAATTTAACAGTAAGTTAAAAAACAACTCGTTGGAAGAGCCCAAGCTAGGGCTAATGGCAAATGACGAAAAAAAAGATGCGCACTGAGTGCCTAGTTTCGAGTAGCGAACACAAAACAGTGAAAAATAAAAATGAACAAAGAGAAACGTTTAGAAATACTAACCAGACTTCGTGATAATAATCCTGAGCCCACCACAGAGTTAAACTTTAGTTCACCATTTGAATTACTAATTGCCGTATTACTTTCTGCTCAAGCAACTGATGTTGCCGTTAATAAAGCAACCGCTAAACTTTACCCGGTAGCCAACACACCACAAGCAATATTAGATTTAGGACTTGAAGGCTTAATTTCCTATGTAAAAACCATTGGCCTATTTAACACCAAAGCCAAAAATACGCTAAAAACCTGTCAAATGCTAGTGAGCTTACATGGCGGTGAAGTGCCCGAAAATAGAGCAGCGTTAGAAGCTTTACCAGGAGTTGGCAGAAAAACCGCTAATGTAGTATTAAACACAGCCTTTGGTTGGTTAAAGGATAATGAAGGTAAATATTTTTTAGCGGTTGATACTCACATCCAGCGCCTTGCCAACCGTACAGGATACGCCAAAGGTAAAACAGTAGAACAAACAGAACAAGCCATAATTAAAAACACACCGAATAAAAAGGAGTTTATGTTCAATTTACACCATTGGTTTATATTACATGGCCGTTATACCTGTACTGCACGTAAACCAAAGTGTGGCTCATGTATTATTGAAGATCTTTGCGATTTTAAAGATAAAACAGAATAGTTCACCCTACTGTGTAAACCTTTCTACATTATTGAGTTACAGTCTCTAAGGTACATATTACTGACTTAACTTTAAATATTTTTCCATCTGTAATGAATTATTTTTGTCATATTACTAATGAGTCTCAGTAATATCCAAGTTATAATGAAAATTAAATATTTTTAGCTTCTAATGCTTTGATATTATGCAATATTAATATAAATTAAATAAACTTTATTGAACGGACATTACTTAGAAGTGTCTGTAATAAGCATTATAAGGGTAAAACCGTCGTATTTTCCTTCGTAAACAAGCTCAAAAGCAGACTGTAAATAAAAAACCAGCCAATATGCAATACTCAATAATGAAAAATAAAAATAAAAATTGCCATAAACGTAAATATTTTTGATTGTTAAAATAAAATAATCCAGTTAGAGTATTTTGATTAAAAAACAATATACAAAACGAGTTATTCTACAAGCTCGTTATAAGGCCTGAGGATTTTTTGATGCCTACAAATAAGCACAAACGAAAAGCTTCGGCTCACGCTAAACCTAAAACAGTAAAAGCACCTGGGCTGATAACTTCACATCCCAAAGCTTTTATTTTAGTTGGTTTACTCTTTGTTGCAATAAGCATGTATCTTTTAACTTTTCAAGCTCAAGATAATGCAATGTTTGGTCTTGCAATGCTTTCTCTTATAGCTGGTGTGGTTTTAGTGATTTATGCAAAGATTGCTGTAACTAAGAAAAATCACAATAAGGGCCGTGTTTAACGGCCATATAAGCCACTCAAGCGAGACTGTCACAGTTTACTCGGTTCCTCTTCGTTTCACATTTTAGCAAATTAAAGATTTATGTGAATTTAAAGACAAAGTAGCAGCATAACTAGCTAACCTCCAACATTATGGAAAGTTAAGGAATACCAATGAAATTTTTACATACCATGGTTCGGGTTAATGATCTTGAGCTATCACTCGATTTTTATATTAATAAATTAGGCTTAATTGAAACCAGACGTCATGATGTACCCGAAGGAAAATTCACCTTGATTTTTTTAGCTACCGCTAAAGGGGAAGCTGAAATTGAATTAACCCATAACTGGGGGTCTGAGGAAGAATACAGCTGTGGCCGTAATTTTGGTCATCTTGCTTTTGAAGTAGATGATATTTATCAAACTTGTCAACATCTACAAGCAAGTGGCGTGATTATCAACCGACCACCACGTTGTGGAAAAATGGCTTTTGTTAAATCACCAGACAATGTTTCCATTGAATTATTACAAAAAGGTGCTGCTTTAGCACCACAAGAGCCGTGGTCAAGTATGGAAAATGTTGGCTCTTGGTAGTGCTTTTTTAGATAGCTATTCTTTTAAACAATAAAAGTGCTTATTGGGCCAAGGCCTCTTTAAGCGCAGCTAAACATAAAAGAACATTTTCATTACGAGCGGCGTAGCCCATTAAACCGATACGCCATGCATTGCCAGCAAATTGTCCTAAGCCAGCGCCAATTTCCAAATTGTATTCATTTAATAAAAATTGACGTACTTGTACATCATCAATACCTTTAGGGATATACACGGCATTTAATTGCGGTAAACGTTCATTCTCTGGCACAATAAAATCAAGCCCTAATGCTTGTAAGCCAGTCGCAAGTTTGTCGTGCTGATTTTTATGACGCGCCCAGCTATTTTCTAAGCCTTCGTTTTGTAAAATTAATAGTGATTCATGCAACGCATATAAAGAGTTTACTGGCGCGGTATGGTGATAACTACGCTTGCCTTGCCCTGACCAATACTCCATCACCAGAGATTGATCTAAGAACCAACTCTGTACTGGTGTTGCTCTATTTTTAATTACCGCAGCTGCTTGTTCGCTAAAACTCACTGGGGATATGCCTGGCACGCAAGATAAACATTTTTGACTACCGGAATATACTGCATCTATGCCCCAGTCATCCACTTTTAATTCAACACCACCTAATGAAGTTACGGCATCAACAATTGTTAAACAGTTATACTGACGCGCTATTTCACATAATACTTTAGCATCGGACAACGCCCCTGTAGATGTTTCTGCATGCACAAAAGCAACAAATTTTGCTTGTGGCGTTTGTTTTAAAGTATCTTCTAATGCTTGTGGGTCAACCGCTCTGCCCCAGGTACCATCTACAACCACCACCTTTGCGCCAATACGCTGTACATTTTCAATCATACGCGCACCAAAAACACCATTACGACAAACAACGACAGTATCATTTGGGGTAATTAAATTAACAAAACATGCTTCCATACCCGCAGAGCCTGGGGCAGAAATAGCCATGGTATAAGTGTTTTTAGTTTGAAAGGCATATTGTAGTAATAATTTAACTTCATCCATCATACCAATAAAAGTAGGATCTAAATGGCCCACTGTTGGTCTTGCTAAAGCTGACAATACACGAGGGCTAACATCAGAAGGACCTGGGCCCATTAAGGTGCGTTGCGGTGGTATAAAAGATTGAATTGGCATAATAAGCTCACATCTTGAGGTAGTTTGTCTATAGATACTAACACCATAGCATCAATTGAACTATTACCTTAATTAATAGCTGTTATCCTAGCTATTCATTTCAAAAATGTAGTGGCAAATACCCCACTTATTGCTATCATTCTTGCCATTGAATTTACTGATAGCAAATAGCTAAAATGGCACAATCCTTATGGCACTAAAAGCAACAATTTATAAAGTAAATATTGAGTTAGCAAATATGGATCGTAATTATTATGATTCCTTACAGCTTACATTAGCACAACATCCTTCAGAAACAGAGCAACGGCTGATGGTACGTTTGATCTGCTATATATTAAATGCTCATCCAGATTTACAGTTTGGTAAGGGTGTTAGTGACGAAGATGAAGCGGCTATTTGGCAGGTAAATTATAGTGACGAAATTGCTCTTTGGATTGAGTTGGGGCAAATAGATGAAAAACGTATCAAAAAAGCCTGTAACAAATCAGCAAAAGTAAAATTATATTGTTATGGCTCAAGTGTGAATACTTGGTGGTCGCAAACACAAAACACCTTACAGAAGTTTCCTAAACTGAGTATTGAACAGTTTGATATCAGTACCACTGATGCGTTAGTAAAATTGCTAAGTAGGAATATGGAATTTCAATGTAGCATCCAAGACGGGCAACTATGGCTAAGTTGTGGTGATGAAACATTGTTGGTAGAAACAAATACTTTAAAGTCATAAAATTATGAGCCCTTACCAAATAATAAGCTCAACGAGAAAGTTATGATTAACAGCCTTTCTAATTTGTTAATAAAAATCAGTATATTGATTACCGGCTTAACAACAGTATGTTTTGCTTATGTACAAACAAATAATATTTCGTTAACACAGGTTACTAAAGATGTAACTTATTTAGCGAGTGACGAACTAAAAGGCCGGGATAACTATTCAACAGAAATACGTGTTGCTGCTAACTATATCGCGAAACGTTTTCAAGAAAATGGCTTAATGGGCGCTGATGGACTATCAAAAACCAATTTTTTCCAAAAATATCAAATAACTAAAATTACTCCCCAAAAAATCAGCTTAACGATAAATGGACAAAAAATTTCTGCTGTAAATTTAGCCATGGCTAGCACAATAGTTAATTTTTCATGGCAAATGAATAACAGTGTTAAAAGCTCTGAGTTTGAAATACACAGTGCCGGTAAAAACGATGATATGGCAGCTCTCGTTAGCGCACTGAATAATCGAGGTGGAAAACATCTAGTTTTGTTAAACCCTGCTCATAAAGTACTGTTTGAACGTTATCAGCACTATTTACAACAAGGTACGACAAGACTAATTCAACAGCATACTAAAAAAAATTCAGCTGGGGTTATCGTTATGGCACTATCAACAATAACGGCTGATAAAATTGACCGCCTAAATGTTTCAGGTATTAGCACCATGAGTAAAAACGAGCTAATTAATGTAGTCGCTATGTTACCCGGAACCACTAAACCAACGGAAATTGTACTTTATTCTGCTCACTATGATCATTTAGGGGTAAAAGGTGGTCAAGGAGATGTCATTTATAATGGTGCTGATGATGATGCATCAGGTACAACCGCAATCATTAACTTAGCACAATACTTTGCTAAACAAGGTAATAATGCGCGTACGCTAATGTTCGTGGCATTTAGTGCAGAAGAAATAGGTGGCTTTGGCGCTAGTTACTTTTCAAAGCAGTTAGACCCACAAACAATCACCGCAATGATTAATATTGAAATGATTGGCAAACCGTCAAAGTTTGGTGCGGGTACTATGTGGATGACAGGTATGGAACGCTCTACTTTAGGTGAACAATTAAATATAGTGTTAGCCAAATCAGATAAAAAAATATATAAAGATCCCTATCCTGAGCAAGGTTTGTTTTATCGCTCAGATAATGCAACTTTAGCAAGGTTAGGTGTGCCTGCGCATAGTTTTAGTAGCACCCAACTTGATAAAGATCAGCATTACCATCAAACTAGCGACGATCTATCATCATTAGATTTAACGTCTCTTCATCAAATTATAAAAATGCTTGCGACGGCGACTCAGCCATTAGTGGATGGCAGTATAACCCCGTCACGTATTGATAAAAATTTAGTTAAAGGCAAAGGGCTTATCTTTTAATTAAGTACTCTCTACGCTTAGGCTGCAATCACCTCAAGTGGACAACGCATATGGAACTCAAGCTTGTTTTTTCCTTCAATCTGAAAACCATGACGTAAATAAAGCCCTCTAGCAGGGTTTCTCAATAAAACATTAAGGGTTATTGGTAATTGAAGTTGCAACGCTTTTTTTTTCACCACCATTAAGACCTTACTACCAACACCTTGTCCTTGGAATTCTGGCAATATTTGTAATTGTCTAATATGAAGGCTTTTTGTTGTGCCTTTTAGCGCGACTATTCCCATTTTTAACACGCCAATAGGTTTACGATCTCGTAAGATTATATGAGAATCATAGTAATACTCTTTGATCCGTTCAAGGTGCTGCTCATTGGTTAATTTTATTTTCGCTTGTACTAAATGTGCAGACATTGATTTTTTTCGCAATCTTAATAAAAAGTCTATATCGTCAGGCTTTACTTTTCTAAAGCCAATTGTAAATTTCATTAGCAATTAAATGGCAAGGGGGAGAATAAATAAAAAGAAGTATAACAGATTTACCACCAAGTGAACTTTCCTGATTAGCACCTTAATATTTAAAATCATTTAAATAGCTAACTAAACTCTCACTAGGTAAAGGTTTAGAAAAGTAATAACCTTGAATGTAATCACAACCTAGCTCGGTAAGCTGTTGTAGCTGTTCTTTGGTTTCAACCCCTTCAGCAACTACTTTTTTTCCTAACGATTTAGACATAGCGATAATAGTAGCGACTAAAACATTATCATCTTTATTTGTACTCATATCCTTAATGAATGATTTATCAATTTTTATATAATCAACAGGTATACGACGTAAATAGCTTAACGATGAATAACCAGTACCGAAATCATCTAGTGCAATAGTACAACCAGCAGCTTTCAATTGATTAAAAAGTCGTTCATTATTTCGTTTATCAGGTGCTAGAGCACTTTCTGTTAACTCAAAGCAAATATCACTAGGCTTAAGACTATGCTGTTCAATAACCGTTAACCATTGCTCGTTTTCACTTTTGTTTAAAGGAATTTCATAGACAGAACGATTTACATTGAAAACAATATTAGTATAACCTTGAGACTTTAATATTTTAAGTTGCCGACAAGCTTCATCTAAAACAAACTCACCTAATGGTTTAATCAATGAAAACTCTTCTGCAATAGGGATAAACTCTTCAGGCGAAATCCACTTCCCTTCATTTTTCCAGCGTACTAATGCTTCAAATTTATTAACTTTTTGCTCGGTAATTGATACTATTGGCTGAAATTCCACACTCAGTGAATTACTGGTTAATGCTGCCGATAACGCCTTTTTCAAAAACAATTGTCGCTGTACATTGTTTTGCATATCTTGGGTAAAGTAATTAAATGAATTTCTGCCACTATTTTTCGCATGATACATTGCATGCTCAGCTTTTTTAATTAACGTACTCGCATCATCTTTATCATTACTAAAAGGCACTACTCCCATACTTAGCGTACACCGAATAGAAATATCATGAATAGTAAATGGTTCACTAAACCCTAAAAACACCCTAGAAATTATATTGTCGATGACTTCATCACTAATAACATTATTTAGTAAAATGGCAAAACCATCACCACTAACACGTGCCACAATATCTGTGCTCTTAATTAAGGATTGTAAGCGACCTGATGCTTTTATCAATAATTCATCACCAAAAGTATGCCCATAAACATTATTAATTTCTTTAAATAAATCCAAATCCATAAACAAGAGCGCTGATTTTTCACCATCATTTAAAGAATCCACAGTAAGTGATAAGTTTTCCATAAAAAAAGAACGATTCGCAATGCCTGTTAATAAATCGAAATGAGCTTGTCGGTATATTTTTTCTTCTGCTTGTTTTTGTTTTGATATATCAAAGAAAAAGGCAACATAGTGAGAAACATTGTTATCTTCATCATAAATAGTGTTAATAGAAAGGTACTCAGGAAAAATTTCACCGTTTTTCTTTTTTCCCCATAATTCACCAGACCAAGTACCGTTATCAGCAATCTCCTGCCATATCTTCTTAAAGAAGTACTTATCATGTAAATCAGCCCCCAAAGCACTTGGTTTTTTTCCTCCCATCTCTTTAAAACTATAACCAGTAATACGGGTAAATGCCTTGTTAACACTTGTTATTTTTCTATCCCTATCACAAACAACAATGGCGTCACTACTTTCTTCTATAATTTTATTTCTAGTACGTAGTTCATCAATTAGCTCCTGCTTTTCCATTTCTTTTTTGATCATGCCGCTAAACAACATAAATAAAGACGTGACTTCAATTTCATTTTCAATTGGCTGGTAATACAGCGCAACTAAAATAGCACCCGTTGCGCCTTTACTATTTTTTAAAGGAACACCAACATAACCAGTTATATTCATATCAATTAAAAGTTGATCATCAGGGTATGCTTTTTGAACATGAGAAATCTGGCTACACATAATACCCTGACTGACATTTTCACATGGTGTAGCTTGTAAATCATACGAAAAGTTATCGTTAATAACACCATCAACAGCTAATGAAATAGTAGTCGCAACAGTGCGCTCTGGATTTAACTTAGCAATAAAAACAAAATTAGCTTTAATTGCTTTAGCTAGTGATAAACAAATAACATCAGTAAAATTTTCAGATGTTGAAGTGGATAAACTATCAATTATTGATTTTACTTTTTCTTCAACCACTGTTTTAATTCCCTTAGGAAAACGGTAACGATTATGGAGATGTAATTATATGCATAATAAAACTTTAGCAAGTTTACTATTCTATCTTATTTAAATGCATCTAGTTATTATAGTATTCATGACTATTAAAATTTTATTGATACAGATCAAAGTATGACAACATCTCCCAACAAAAGTATAGCGGCTAAACTTACCCAACGGCACTCAAAGTTGACCCATACAGAAAACATCAAAGTGATTTCTCACGTACAACGCGAATCTGGTGATTGGCAGCTCAATACATTAATGCTGGAAGGGGTTAATGTGCCCTTTAAATATAAACGAAAAAAAAATTATAAAAACCTTAAAGGCAGTAGAGTTAATATTACCTATTATCCTGATAATGAAATAGTCGCTGCTTTTGAAATTGAAATAATGAAAGTAGTACGGGTTAAAATAACGTAACTCTGAGATGAAAAACCAAAACTAATCATTATTATTATAACTATTAATTATAACTAGTATTTTCTTTATTTATTTTAAATATAAAAACAATTTATTTTCATCTTTTTCCGTTTGTTTTTCAAACAAGTCTTGACGAATGCGCAAGCATCTCCCATAAATAGAGTATCGGTATAAAATAATTATTACTACCGAACGTTTATTTAGCGAACAAGAATAACAAAACTAAATAATTTATTGGGGACTGCAAGAGGAAGTTATTATGATATTAAATCATATTTGGGGATTATACGCTCATCCAAAGGATGAATGGCAAACAATTGAAAAACGTCATGAAAGTTTAATGTACAGTCTTGTGCATATTTTAGTAGTCGCATTGATTCCCGCTATATGTGGTTATTATGCAGCCGCACACATTGGTTGGACTATTGGCGTTGGCGAGCCAATAAAAGTCAGCCAGTCAAGTGCACAAATAATGGCTGTTGCCATGTATGTAGCATTAGTTACCGGCGTATTTGCCCTGGCTTATTTAATTCAATGGATGGCAAAAACCTTTGATTCTAAACCTAGCTTTGTTCAATCACTAGAGTTAGCGGCTTATACCGCAACACCAATATTAATGGTTGGTATAACAACACTATTTCCTGTGCTTTGGTTCGTTGCCCTCGCAGGACTAGCCGCAGTTTGTTATTCCGTATATTTATTATATTCTGGCGTACCTATTATGATGAATATTCCAGAAGAGAAAGGTTTTATCTATTCAAGCTCAGTAGTAACTTGTGGTTTAGTGTTACTGGTAGCCATTATGGCATTGAGTGCGATGTTCTGGACCATGGGCTTTGGTCCTGAATATGTAAGCTAGTTTCGAGTTGACGAGTAGCGAGTGACGAAATTACTCGCTACTTTACTCTTCGCAACTCGCTACTTTTATTACTCGTGACTATTGTCTATTCAGACCCTTCGTTATACATATCAATTACCGAATCAGCATTTTTATCTGATTCTTCTTTAGTGCTATTATTTCGCATAGCATCTAGTCTTTCTAAATAGTCATTATCAATATCATTAGTAACATAATTACCATCAAATACTGAGGTATCAAAACGTTTGATGTCTGGGTTCCCCACACCAACCGCAGTAACTAAATCTTCAATAGATTGATAAATAAGTTTATCTGCACCAATTAAACTACAAATATCATCCACATCACGTCCATGAGCAATCAATTCATTAGCACTTGGCATGTCAATACCATAAACGTTCGGAAAGCGCACTTCAGGTGCTGCAGAAGCAAAATAAACTTTTTTAGCTCCAGCAGAGCGTGCCATTTCAATGATCTGTTCTGACGTTGTACCGCGCACGATAGAGTCATCAACAAGCAGTACATTTTTACCTTTGAATTCGGTTGCAATAGCATTAAGTTTTTGTCGTACCGATTTTTTACGCTGCTCTTGGCCTGGCATAATAAAAGTTCGACCAATATAGCGGTTTTTCACAAAACCTTGTCTATAAGGTAAATCTAATTCATATGCGATTTGCAGCGCAATATCACACGACGTTTCAGGAATAGGAATAACGACATCAATATCCAAATCGCTCCATTCTTGAGAGATTTTCTGTCCAAGTTTAGTACCCATTTCAACACGAGAGGCATAAACTGACATTTTGTCAATCGTTGAATCTGGACGAGCAAAATATACAAATTCAAATATACAAGGGCTATAAACTGGAGTATCTGAGCACTGTTTACTATGAATTTTACCATCTAGAGTAAAGTATATCGCTTCGCCTGGCGCTACATCACGAACAAACTCAAATGAGCAAGCATCAAGGGCTACTGACTCAGAGGCAATCATGTATTCAATACCGCTTTCGGTTTCACGCTTACCAAATACTAGTGGGCGAATACCATTGGGATCACGAAAAGCGACCATACCATAACCAATAATAAGGGCTACGGTAGCATAAGCACCTCGCACACGTTTATGCACATTAGCAATAGCGGTAAAAACATCATCAGGCGTTAATGTAATATTAGTACTTTGTTGTAACTCATGACCCAAGATGTTTAATAGTATTTCCGAATCAGATGTTGTATTGACATGACGGCGGGCTTCTGTATTCAACCATATTTTTAATTCGTCTGCATTAGTTAAGTTACCATTATGAGCTAAAGATATTCCATAAGGTGAGTTAGCATAAAAAGGCTGAGCTTCAGATGAACTTGATGTGCCCGCTGTTGGGTAGCGCACATGACCAATACCAACATTGCCTTGTAAACGCAGCATATGACGCGTATGAAAGACATCTTTTACTAAACCATTGCCTTTTCTAAGACGAAACGTATTGTTATGAATAGTTACAATACCGGCAGCATCTTGTCCGCGATGCTGCAACACAGTTAACCCGTCATACAAATATTGATTTACCGGGACTTTACCGACGATACCAACAATACCACACATGAATTTTTCTCCGTTAGAAACTTAGTTAACTTTAATAAAATAAATAGATTAAGTTAGAAAACTTGATGATTGCTTGAGATACTCAAAAAACCATTCAACAACTAACCTAAATTCAGGTATTAGTTGTGAACTTTTCCACCAATCACTTGTAGCTGCTCCCGTAAAGGCATCCATCAAGAATAGCACAGCGCTGATAATTAATACGCCACGTAAGCCGCCAAAGACTAGCCCTAACACACGATCTGTACCTGACAAGCCAGTTTTACTGACTAATTGCCCTATAAGGTAATTAACAAGTGCGCCCAGTATTAAGGTAGTGATAAACAAGATCGAAATAGCGGCTGAATTTCGCAAGAATTGATCGGTGATATTGGTAAGAAGGTTGGCTAGATTGGCATAAAAACTACTGGCAATAAAGAAGGCACTTATCCAGATAACTAGTGAGACCGCTTCTTTAACAAAGCCGCGTGCTAAACTAATTAACGTTGATAACCCTATCACTACTAGGATGGCGTAATCTATCCAAACCATATTTTAAGTTTCTCATTGATTAGAGGCGCGCATTCTAGCAGAATAAAAGTGAAAATACCTAAATTTTTTAACAAAAGTGATTTATTTTGTTGGATAAAAACGCGCTACTTTTCCTTGTACATTAGTCAATTTTTTCAGCGCTGGTATTTTTTTTATCAATGTCGTTTTAATTAATTCAGGCCCAACAAAGACCTTCGTTAAAGTACCTTGTTTAGTTTTAATGGGCTTAGTGAAAGCGGTATAGCCATTATGTTTCAGTTTGCGAACTAATTCAGCAACGTTACTTTTGTATTTAAAACTACCAAGTTGTATTACCCATGCTTCTTTATTAACTGCTTTGTGTGGTTGTTGTCCTAATATTGGCTTACTAATTGGCGATTTAGTCTTCGCATTTATAGAGCCCTTAGCTGTAATTTTTTTAGCCTTGGTAGCCGGAGTGACTTTCGTTTTTTTACTATTCGTTTTTGTTGTTTGATTATCTACTGCTTGAATATTAGTATTACTACTTTGTGTATTATTATGAATAGCGTCATCTTTTTGCAACAAGCCATCTTGCGCTAGTTCATTAAAAATTATTGCTTTATCTTTAATTACTAGCTTCTGCTCTGGAAAAGGTTTTTTATCCATTTTTCCACTGAAGGTGGGCACTAGCGGTATATTTTCAAAATCATCTTGATTTGATTTTTTTTTACCATCAAGTAAATTAGGCAGGAAAATGATAACGGCAGCAGCAACTATGACAGTACCAACAAGGCGATTTTGAAACGGTGTAGACAAGTGATACTCCAAAAAATAAGGGTTGCGCTAAATTTAACGTAAACCAATTTAAACCAATAAGCGCCTAATTTCAGCAACCGTATAAAAAGAACCATAAACAAGAATCAAATCGGTTGATTGTGTTTTTTTATTCGCTATTTTAAATGCTTGAGTGACATTGTCAAAACAATTGATTGAATTAGTAAAGTTAGCTAACGCTGCAGTCATAACCTCAACTGATGCCGCTCTTGGTACAGTTAACGGCCCTATATACCAATCATCAATCACGGTATGAAAAGGCTGCAAAGTATTGCAGATATCTTTATCTGCTAACATAGCAACAACAGCGATTATTCGTTGGTATTTATTCTGCTGTTTGAACTGCGCTAATTTTCTCGCTAAATATCGTCCGGCATGAGGATTATGACCAACATCAAGCATAACATCACAATCATCAACTGAATTATTGATAAATAATTCGGTTCTACCTGCAACTTTAGTTTTTACTATTAGCGCATTAACTTTATCTGTTGCTAACATAACACCAAGTTGTGTTAATACCATAAGTGCAGTGGCAACATTATCTCGAGGAATATGAGTACTAACTAAATCTGTTAATAAAATAGTGTCATCATTAACATCTGTGCTATTACCACCTGTGTACTGCCATTGCCATAAACCTTGATTTTGGCCAATACCCTGCTCAATAATGGTAAAGTCTTGTTCACGTACTTTTATTTTGTTAGCTACTTTGTCAGGTGAATTATTCACTTTTTCAGCATACTCAATAACGGAATTAGGTGCATCGGTGTCACCAATAACAATATGTTGGTTAGCACGAAAAATACCTGCTTTTTCAAAACCGATAGTTTCTCGGTCATTTCCTAAAAAACTTTGATGGTCTAGATCAATTGCTGTAACCACAGCAACATCCGCATCAATAATATTGGTTGCATCAAGGCGTCCGCCAAGCCCTACTTCGAGAATAATGATGTTTGGCTTCATCGCCATCGATATAATAAAAGCAGCAAGAGTAGTAAATTCATAATAGCTGAGCGATATTTCAGCTCTTACTAACTCTATTTGCTTAAAAGCGGTGATAAAAGATTGATCATCGACATCAATTTTATTTATTCGCAACCTTTCATTAAAACGTTCGATATGGGGTGACGAATACACAGCAACAGTTAATGCTTGTTCATTAATACGTTCTTCAAGTAGCGCACTTTCCAAAAAGGCACAAGTAGTACCCTTGCCATTAGTACCAGCAACAGTGATAACACGAGCAAAGTCAAAATTAATATTTAACCGTTTGGCAACTTGACCAATGCGAGATAAACCCAAGTCAATTTCGGTATTATGAAGTGTTTCTAAATAACAAAGCCACTCGTTAAGGTTTTTGCAACCTGTAGAGTGGCTTGAAGTATTTTGTGGCATTTATTGCTCTATTTTTCGCGTTTTATTTAGCCTAGCTATACGTGACATGTATAGCTAGGCTACTCACTTAGCTTTTTGAAAGTGGGCTAGTTTGTCCCATAAACTTTCCTAACATGCGTGCTAAAGTTTCACGCATATTACGGCGATCAACAATCATATCAATCGCACCTTTCTCGAGTAAAAACTCACTACGCTGGAAGCCTTCCGGTAATTTTTCACGTACTGTTTGCTCTATTACGCGAGGGCCCGCAAAACCAATTAACGCTTTAGGCTCGGCAACATTAATATCACCTAGCATAGCTAAACTTGCTGAAACACCACCCATAGTAGGATCGGTCAACACAGAAACATAAGGTAAACCCTTTTCGCTCATTTTAGCTAATGCGGCACTCGTTTTAGCCATTTGCATTAACGAGAATAAGGCTTCTTGCATGCGCGCACCACCACTGGCCGAGAAGCAAATAAAAGGTAGGTTATGCTCCAGACAGTATTCAACGCCTTTGACAAAACGTGCACCAACAACAGAGGCCATTGAGCCGCCTAAAAATGCAAATTCAAAAGCGGCAACCACCACTGGCATGCCATGGAGTTCACCCGTCATTACCACTAAAGCATCTTTCTCACCGGTATTTTTACGAGCGGCACTTAATCTATCTTTATAACGCTTTGAATCTTTAAATTTTAAAATATCTTGTGCTTCAAATTCTTCACCAAGCTCTTGTCTGTTAACTGGATCAAGAAAACTATCAATACGTTTACGAGCACTAATACGCATGTGATGATCACATTTTGGACAAACAGAAATTTGGCGCTCTAGTTCAACTTTATATAATACTGCATTACATGCAGAGCACTTACTCCAAACGCCTTCAGGAATATTGCGTTTTTGGGTAGATTTTGCTTTTGGGAGAATTTTTTCTATCCAGCTCATAATTTTATTTTTGCCTATTGCAACGAATACAAATCAACTTTTTAGTGAAAATTTTCACTTCTACAGCCAATTTAAAAAAGAATGCTAATTGAACCGATAATTAGAACACACTTTAGCCTATGTTTAATATAAAAAACTGGTCGGGCTTGTTATTTAACCGCCTGTAAGTTTCAATTAACTTAGAAAAAGTGGTCCAAAAGGTCTTTTAGGTAAGTTAAATTGCTGCGGATAATCAACCTCCACAAAATACAACCCCTCAGGAGGTGCTGTTACCCCCGCTAAACAACGATTTTTAAGCTCAAGTACTTCTCTTATCCAAACAGGATTTTCTTGTGCTTGCCCTACTCTCATCAAGCTGCCAACAATATTTCGTACCATATGGTGTAAAAATGCATTCGCCTTAATATCAACAATAATATAATCACCTTGGCGAGTTATATCACAATGAATAATAGTGCGGATTGGTGAATGAGATTGACAATGAACGGTACGAAATGAAGTAAAATCATTTTTTCCAATAAGATATTGCGCCCCTTGATGCATTAACTTCTCATCGAGAGGAAAATGGTGGTGGCTAATACCGTAACTTAAAATAGCAGAACGCAATTTATTATTATAAATAATATAACGATAACGTCTGGCTGTAGCGCTAAAACGAGCATGAAACTCTTCATTAACGGCTTTAACCCAATTGATGGCAATATCACTAGGTAAATGAGTATTCACCCCTAGAGTCCACGCGCTATCTTTACGAATTTTACTGGTATCAAAGTGAATAATTTGGTTGGTAGCATTTACACCGGTATCTGTACGACCAGCGCAAATAACTTCTATGGGTTCATTAGCAATTTTTGAGAGTGCTTGTTCAACCTTTTGCTGAATACCAATAACATTTTTTTGTCGCTGCCAGCCACAGTAATTTTTGCCGTCGTATTCAACACCTAACGCATAACGCATGTAAACCTCTTCAAACGCTGCACGGTTGGACTTCAATTGGTATAAGTCCAACCTACATATAAGTGGCGCATTATCTATTATTTTACTACGCGATGCCAACGCTTAATAAAATGATGGCTCTTTATCATGACTCGCTTTAATGTCCTGAGGCTCACAGTTTAAAGCAGTGAGAGAGTTAACTTTCATCCTTTACTATAAGCTATCTAACAATTCTTGAGCGGTAACTTGCTGTTGAGTGTCACCTTGTTTGACAACCTCTTGTAAAATAGCGTGAGCATTGTCTTGATCACCAATTTCAATATAGACTTTAGCTAAATCGAGTTTTGCTTCCATACCATTTTCATCAATGTCTACGTCAATCTGATTGACACCATCGGTGAATTCTGGAAATTCATTTAAACCAACATCAATATTGGTTTTATCATAAGGTTCATTATGGCTCACTTCATCTTCACTTTCTAATAATAAAGAATCCACAGAGAGAAAGCTTTGCTCATTTTCAGTCGTTTGTTTGTTGTCATTCAAAGAAGGACTAGAGGTGAGATTATCAAAATCTTCAAGAGAAACATCATCGCCAACATCTAAGTTTTCATTAAAATCAACTGATTGATTCGTAACACTGGACTCTTCTTCAATATTCGCTAATAGTTCATCAAAATTTAAACTGTCTAATTCTTGAATATCATTTATTTCAGTTGCTTCAGATACTTGGCTATTATCGCTACTTTCATCATTATCATTAAGTAACTCTGCAAGAACATTTTGTTCAGAAAAATCCGGCGTTAATTCAATCACATGCTCTGTAGGTTTATCACTTAATAACTCAGCAAGGGTATCCTCATCAAATGCACCTTCAGCTAAGTCATCGCCAATATCAAACTCAGTATCTTGGGTCGTATTCTGCTCTGTGGCAATATTTTCAAGCAGCAAATCGATATCAAAATCATCATCCGCCACCTTTTCTTGTGATGCATCTGTTTCTATTAGATCTATATCCGTTGATTTTGCTAAAATTTCGCTAAAATCAATAGCTAAAAGAGGTGCTACATATTCCTCAGTCAAACTTTCAATCTTAGCCTTATTCTCGCTTTCCGCTTGCTCTACCTTTTCTTTATCAACTTCTTCTTCAAAAGCTCTTTCTTGAACATTATCGTCTGTTGATAGTTTTTCTTCCGCTAAAGGTGCTTCATTGGTTGCCATTGACGCTAACAAAGCATCAATATCATCGGGATCGGTTATTTCAGCTTGGCCATCATCGTCTGTTAATGGTTTTTCTTCAGCTGCAGGCGCTTCATCTGTTGCCATTGACTCAAGTAAAGCATCAATATCATCAGGATCGGTTATTTCGGCTTGGCCATCATCGTCTGTTAATGGTTTTTCTTCAGCTGCAGGCGCTTCATCTATTTCCATTGACGCTAACAATGCATCAATATCATCAGGATCAGTTATTTCGGCTTGGTCATT
>SPKZ01011359.1_pt1 | contig 41068 bp, 30 predicted proteins | sample 2456571 | NCBI WGS metagenome assembly SPKZ01 (sample SAMN11192286, study PRJNA482655) | marine metagenome | biome: ENVO:00000447; feature: ENVO:00000244|ENVO:00000211|ENVO:00000569|ENVO:00002023; material: ENVO:00002151; isolation source: ocean water from marine abyssalpelagic zone ...
GGCTAAAATAATGAATGATATGTTTCTTTTTTCTGATGACGAATCTGATGTTCCAGACATCAACACGGAACCTTGGAATATCCTCATCGTGGATGATGAGGAAGATGTTCATGCGGTCACCAGTTTAGCACTGGCCTCTTTTGAATTTAATGGCCGAAGGCTTAATTTATTGCATGCGTACAGTGGTGAGCAGGCGAAGGTCATTTTAAATCAGCATGATGATATTGCACTTATTTTGCTTGATGTCGTGATGGAAAGCGATCAAGCCGGATTGGATTTGGCAATTTATATTCGTAAAGAGCTAAATAATCATCAAGTTCGCATTGTATTACGCACCGGACAACCTGGAGAAGCCCCTGAACATCAGGTGATTCGTGATTACGATATTAATGACTACAAAAATAAAACCGAATTAACTTCAGTTAAACTTTACACCGTGCTCTATTCTAATTTAAGAGCTTACCGAGATATCGTTACGGTGATTCAAAGTAAAACGGCCCTAGAACGTTTGATCAAAGCGTCTCGCGGTATTTCGTCTCGACATGGCTTAAAAAGTTTTGTCAGGTTAACCATTAGCCAACTGCAAGAGCTACTTTACTTTAGTGAACAAGATCTCTATAGCTACGAAGCTAATGCTTTTTCTTATGTTAACAAGACACTTAAGAAGTTTCAGCTAAACGATCCTCACAAAATAGAGCAAGATATTACCATTGATGAATTGTCAGGCATTGAGCAAGAATTAGTGACTCGTGCCATTGAGCAATCCAGTAATATTTATCAAGACCAGCATTTTGTGATGTATTGTAGTAACAATAATATTAGTTTAATTTTCTATGGGAAAATTGGTCATCACTTAACGGATATTGATCAACATATTCTTAATATTTTTACGGAGAATTTAATTTCGGTTGCTGAAAATATTCGATTACATGAAGTGATTGATAGCAGCCAAAAGGAGTTGATCTATCGGTTAGGCGAAGTGGTCGAATTACGCTCTAATGAAACTGGATATCACGTTAAACGAGTGGCGTTTTATTCCGCGTTGATGGCTGAGTTAGTTGGACTATCTGAGGATGAAATCAGTTTAATTATGAGTGCCTCGCCGTTACATGATGTTGGTAAAATTGCGATCCCAGATGCGATACTTAATAAGCCCGGTAAGCTAGATGGCGATGAATGGGAGATTATGAAAACCCATGCTTTAAAGGGATACAATATTCTTAACGGTTCAGGGATGGTATTACTCGATGTTGCTGCAACCATTGCATTATCTCATCATGAAAAGTGGGATGGTAGTGGTTATCCGCAGGGGCTAAGTAATGATCTCATCCATATGTATGGTCGAATTACCGCAATCGCTGATGTTTTTGATGCGTTAGGTAGTGAACGTTGTTATAAAAAGGCCTGGCCACTAGAGGATATTTTAGATTTATTTAAACGAGAGCGAGGTCGTCATTTTGATCCTCGATTAATCGATTTATTTATGGCGAACCTTGATCGTTTTTTAGCTATTCGTGATGACTTTAAAGATGTGCCATAAAAAACCAACATAATTGTTGGTTTTTTACGGCAAACAGTTTAAATAGAGATTATTTAAATACGCAGTGCTTAGCGAAATCAGCAGCTTCGTTAGCTGTCCAGTCTGATTTTGGCTTTTCTTTCATTTGGTCACACCACTTCTCGCTGCCAATTTCCGGTGCACACGCTGCCAAAACAAATACACTTAGAGCGATGATTAATTTTGTTCTCATTAGTTATTCCTTTAAATTTTAAAAACATTCCACGTTTTACTGAATCAAAACTTATCGCTAATCAAACCATGATCACAAGTTAAGATTCTGCATACTTTAAAGTATAGATAGGGTTCTCTGAATTGAATATTAATGAAGCATTCAAATCCTATATATCAAAAAGTAATTAAAATTAATTAACTATTATTTTATGAGATAAGAAGAGCAAGGTATATTAAGGACTATTCAATTGTATTTATAAGTGGCCGTGGTTGTTTCACCGTCAATGTTATCGGGAACGTATAATGAGTCAAGTAAACCTTACCCATCTCCAACAGCTTGAAGCGGAAAGTATCCATATTATTCGTGAAGTTGCTGCTGAGTTTGACAATCCAGTGATGCTGTATTCTGTCGGAAAAGACAGTGCGGTGATGCTACATTTAGCGCGTAAAGCGTTTGCGCCAGGAAAAATTCCATTTCCGTTATTGCATGTTGATACCACTTGGAAATTTCGTGAAATGATTGAATTTCGCGATCAACAAGCAAAAAAGCATGGTTTTGACTTGTTAGTTCATATTAATCCTGATGGTGTTGAAATGGGCGTAGGCCCATTTACCCATGGTAGCGCTAAGCACACTGATATCATGAAAACGGAAGGATTGAAGCAGGCACTTAATCAATATGGTTTCGATGCTGCCTTTGGTGGAGCGCGTCGCGACGAAGAAAAATCTCGAGCGAAGGAACGTATTTATTCATTTAGAGATAAATTACACCGTTGGGATCCTAAGAATCAACGTCCAGAATTATGGCATACCTACAATGGTCAAGTGGATAAAGGCGAAAGCATTCGAGTTTTCCCACTTTCAAACTGGACCGAATTAGATATTTGGCAATATATCTATCAAGAAAACATTGATATTGTGCCTCTTTATTTGGCGGCTAAACGTCCGGTAGTAGTCCGTGATGGCGTCAAGATTATGGTTGATGATGATCGGATGCCGATTGCTGACGATGAAAAAATCGAATATCAAATGGTGAGATTTAGAACCCTAGGCTGTTATCCATTAACGGGGGCTGTTGATTCAACGGCTGCTACCTTACCGGAAATTATCGAAGAAATGCTCCTGGCTCGTTCATCGGAGCGAGAAGGTCGTGTGATTGATTCTGATTCGTCAGGTTCAATGGAAATGAAAAAGCGCCAAGGTTATTTTTAGGAAACTGTGATGAATTTAGAAATTGAAAAGCAAATAAATGAACTGGGTGTCGAAGCCTATCTCGATAAACAACAACATAAAAGCATGTTGCGATTATTAACTTGTGGCAGTGTTGATGACGGTAAAAGTACGTTAATTGGTCGCTTACTCCATGATAGCGCTCAAATTTATGAAGACCAATTAGCCGCAATTAAGAACGACAGTAAGAAGGTCGGCACCACTGGTGATGATATCGATTTAGCCTTACTGGTTGACGGCTTGCAAGCTGAGCGTGAGCAAGGGATCACCATTGATGTTGCTTATCGTTATTTTTCGACTGAAAAGCGAAAATTTATCATTGCTGATACTCCAGGTCATGAACAATATACCCGAAATATGGCCACTGGTGCTTCCACCTGTGATCTGGCGGTTATTTTAATTGATGCGCGTTATGGTGTGCAGGTACAAACGCGTCGTCATAGTTTTATTGCTTCATTGTTAGGGATTAAGAACTTCATTGTTGCGATCAATAAAATGGACTTGATTGACTACAGTGAAAAGACTTACGAATCTATCAAACAAGATTATTTGAACTTTGCTGAACGATTAGGCGAGCGTAATATTCAGTTCGTGCCATTATCAGCGCTTAAGGGCGATAACGTCGTTAATAAAAGTGACACAATGGCATGGTATCAAGGAGATCCGCTGCTTAATTTACTTGAAGATGTTAAACTAGACAGTACTGTCTATACCGCTGGTGCACGCTTACCCGTGCAATATGTTAATCGTCCTAATCTTGATTTTCGAGGGTTCTGTGGCACGTTATCCGCTGGCACATTGAGTAAAGGCGAAGCAATCACCGCATTACCTTCAGGTAAAACTAGCACGATTAAATCGATTGTGACCTTTGAAGGTGAGCTCGACATGGCTGTTGCTGGTCAGGCGATTACGGTGACTTTACAAGATGAAATAGATGTCAGCCGCGGTGACTTACTGGCGACCGGTGTATTACCCCATAGCAGTAATGGTGCCATCGCTAATTTAGTATGGATGGACGAACAACCCTTAGTGGAAAATCGTCAGTATGATTTAAAAATTGCGAGTAAAAAAACGCAAGTGACCATAACGTCGATTGAACATCGCATTAATGTTAATACGCTCGACAAAGAACCCGTTGATAAATTGTGCCTTAATGAGGTCGCTAGTGTTGAATTAGCGTTTGCAGAAAAACTTAGCTTCGACTTTTATGATGATGTTCGAGATACCGGTGGTTTTATCTTAATTGACCGTATTACCAATGTCACCGTTGCGGCGGGCATGATTAATCAAGTCAGTGATTTGTCACCTCAATCCACTGAGTTTAGCGAATTTGAAATAGACTTTAATACCCTAGTACGCAAGCACTTTCCTCATTGGCAAGCACTAGATATTAGTGTCTTGAAAGGGAAATAAGATGATATCAATGTCAGCTGGGGTTATTTTTATGCTGGCAGCGCTGGTTGTATTGTTAATTACTAACAAGATACGACCAGCGATATTATTTACTGCTGCCATTGGCATTAGCTATTTATTAAACTGGATTAGCTTAGAGCAAATGATGGCTAATTTTACTAACCCATCATTGTTAACGCTGATTTTGTTGTTGTTAGCGGCTGTTGCTGTCGAAAAATCTGATGTACTCCAGTTGGTTGGGCGTCATTTGAATCACAGTAATTTCCCGTTAGTAGTCGCTAAATTAGGGCTGTCAACCGCATTTTTGTCTTCGATTACCAATAATTCTGCGGTGGTCGCTTCGCTGATTGGGGTAATAAAGCGAAATCAATATCACTCGCCGTCTAAGCTGTTATTGCCTTTGTCTTACACCGCAATTCTTGGCGGTACACTGACCCTGATTGGGACATCGACGAACTTAATCGTTAATAGTTTTGTCGTTGACGCTGGGCTGGAGCCGATTGGTTTTTTTGATTTTACCTTAATTGGAGTTGTGGTGGTGATTAGCGGTATTATCGTGATCACTATTTTTGGTGCGCGTTTGCCTGACCGCTGCTCACAAGTTGATGCTGAATTACCTTACTTACTCGAAGCGGTGATCAGTACCGAATCAATCATGGCCGGACGGAGCGTTGAAGATAATCGCTTACGTGCTTTGCAACGACTGTATTTAGTTGAAATTGAACGTGACGGTCAATTCATTAAGCCGGTGTCTCCGAAAGAAATCCTGCAAGCGGGCGATCGATTGATGTTTGCTGGTGATACTCAAAGTTTGCACATTTTGCAAGAAATGGATGGCTTAGAGTGGTTTGCTAAATCTCATCTGAAAGGTCAGGCGTTAGTCGAAGTTATTATCAGCCACTCCTCTCGCATTAATGGTAAAACATTAAAAGAGAGTTGTTTCCGGCAGCGTTTTGATGCTGCCGTAGTGGCTATTCGGCGCGGGCATGACAAACTCAGTGGTGGTTTTGGTCAAATAAAACTGCGCGCCGGTGACACGCTAATGTTAGTGCCCGGTAAAGGTTTTCATCAAAACCCAGATATTTATCGTGAATTTGTAATGGTAAGCGAATCCGATGTCAGCGCTAGGCTCGATAAAAAACAGTCTAAACTGGTGATTTTTGGTTTCTTAGCCACGTTGTTCGTGTCGTTGCTTGGTTTTATTCCTTTAACGAAAGGCTTGCTGGTACTCAATATTGGTTATTTATGTGCAGGTGTTATTACTTTAGAGGAATTGAAACGGCGCTTTCCCTTTGAGTTAGTTGCTATTGTTGGCGCAGCACTCGGGTTAGCTAATATTATGGTCGATAGTGGCGTTGCTCAATTACTTGGTGATGGCTTACTAAGCCTGTTTAATGGCTGGGGAGTGCTAGGAGCTTTTATAGCGGTGTATTTTTTTACCCTATTGCTAACTGAGCTTATTACCAATAATGCCGCTGCGGCATTAGCGTTTCCTATTGCCTATAGTTTAGCGCTAAGCTATCAGATTGATCCTAGGCCATTTATTATGGCGGTTATTTTTGGTGCTAGTGCCAGCTTTATTTCTCCCTATGGTTATCAAACCAATTTAATGGTTTATAGTGCCGGTAATTATCGATTTAGGGATTATTTGAGTTTGGGGGTACCACTCTCTATTGTCTATTCAACCGTGGTTATTATCATGATCCCACTCGTTTTTCCTTTTGTGAAAATTGCGCTTTAAGAGAATTATATGAATAAAATAAATATTGATGATAATGTCGTTTGGCACCACCATCAGATTGAAAAGCATGACCGAGGTCAGCTCAAGCAACAAAAACCCTGTTTACTATGGTTCACCGGGTTAAGTGGCTCAGGAAAATCGACCCTCGCTGGAGCTGTCGAAGCGGTATTATTTAAACGTAGCCAACATACTTATTTACTCGATGGCGATAACGTTCGCCATGGTTTATGTGGTGATTTAGGCTTTAGTGATGACGATCGGATCGAGAATATCCGCAGGGTCGGTGAAGTGGCCAAATTGATGGTGGATGCTGGATTAATTGTCTTGAGCGCCTTCATCTCACCTTTTAAGAGTGAACGAAAGGTCGTTCGTGAATTGTTTGAGCAAGGTGAATTTATTGAAGTGCATATTGCGACCTCATTAGCGGTTTGTGAATCAAGAGATCCTAAAGGGCTATATCAAAAGGCCAGAACGGGAGAAATAAAAAATTTCACCGGTATCTCGTCAGAGTATCAAGCGCCCGTTAATCCTGAATTGATCATCGACACCGATAAGCAAAGCATTGAGCAATCAGTCGATAGCATTATTGAATACTTACTCCAGCGAGGATTTTTATTATGAAACTTGAATGGCAACAGCCGCTCATTAATATTGCTCGTGATGCTGGGGCAGCGATTATGGGATTTTATCAGCAAAGTGACACTCAAACTTGGGTTAAAGCAGACGATAGCCCATTAACTCAAGCTGATTTAGCGGCTCATCAAGTGATTGTTGATGGCTTAGCACTGTTAACCCCGGACATTCCTGTGCTGTCTGAGGAATCAACCGCTTTGCCCTGGGCCACTCGTAAAACCTGGGATCAGTATTGGTTAGTTGATCCGCTGGATGGCACTAAAGAGTTTATTAAGCAAAATGGTGAGTTTACGGTTAATATCGCCTTTATTGCTAATCATCAACCAGTAATGGCTGTGGTGTACGCGCCAGCATTACAAAAATTGTATTTTGCTAATACTGCTCAAGGTTGTTTTCTGCAAGAGGAGAATAACGAGGCGATACCGTTAAACTTAAACAAGGTTGATCTGGGTCAATTAGTGCGAGTCGTTGGCAGTCGATCCCATGCTAGTCCTGAGATGGCACAATTTACTCAACAATTTAGTTCGGTAGAATTAGTACCAACCGGTAGTTCCTTGAAACTGTGTTTAATTGCTCAAGGTTTAGCGGATATTTATCCAAGGCTAGGACCTACCATGGAGTGGGATACTGCTGCAGGGCAGTGTATCGCACAATGTGCCGGTGCTAAAGTGACGAAAATAAATGGCAATCCATTGCGATATAATGAAAAAGAGTCTTTGCTTAATCCATTTTTTGTCGTGACTCACCCTGATTTATTATGGAGAGCTTGAAAAATAGTCCCTTGTCATTAGATTTAACATGTCTTAACATATATTTGTAGTTGTTGTATTGGAAGTTAACAATAGTATGTTGAGGAGTTATCTATGTTATCAAGATTAACGATTGCCCAGCGTGTGTGGGCGTTGTCTATTATTTCAATTTGTATTATTTTGACCAAGTTAGTGTTTGGTATTGTTGAGCTAAGGGAGCAATTGCTTGATGAACACAAACATAACCTCACTAACGTGGTGAGTGTAGCGCACGGTATTATTTCTAATTATCATCAACGTTCACTTAATGGTGAACTGTCAAAAGAACAAGCTCAAGCTGATGCCATTAGTGCCGTCAAGTCGCTTAGATATCAAGATGTTGAATATTTTTGGATTAATGACATGCAGCCAAAAATGATCATGCATCCCATTAAACCGCAACTCGATGGTAAAGATCTAAACGGTGTTAAAGATCCCACCGGTAAGTATTTATTTAAAGAATTTGTTGCTAAAGTCCAGAGCTCAAAATTTGGCTTTGTTGAATATTATTGGCCGAAAGCCGGCAGTGATGATCCCGTCGCTAAATTATCTTTTGTTAAAGGGTTTGAACCTTGGGGCTGGTTAGTTGGCTCAGGGGTTTATATTGATAATGTCGATCAACAGTATCAAAGTGCATTAATGAAACAACTTTTCACATTATCAATCGCTATCGCTTGTTTGTTAGCGGTCACAATAGTTATTGGTCGATCAATTATAGTGCCGTTAAAAACAGCCACTTTAGCGATGCATGACATTGCCGAAGGCGATGGCGATTTAACCGTTAAACTTGACGATAGTGGTCGAGATGAATTAGCGCAATTAAGCGATGGTTTTAATCAATTTGCCGAAAAAATTCGTCAGGTGATCATTCAAATGAAAGCCTTTGGGATAGAAATTAACTTATCCTCAACCAACCTTGCCGATGTTACCGTGCAGTCACGGACGCAAATTGATAATTCTCAAAATGAAACCAATCAAGTGGCTACTGCTGTCACTCAGTTAAGTTCAACGGTTATCGAAGTGGCTTCTAATGCGGGAGAAGCATCTAAAATAGTCCAGTCGGTCCGCGAACAAGCGCAGTCAGGGAAAAAAGAAGTGGCAGATTCAATTAGCACCATGCAACAAGTCGCCTCCGCGATTGATGGTGCGGCGCAATCGGTTGCCAGTCTCGAGAATGATGCGCAAAACATTGGGAAAATTGTGGTGGTGATAAAATCCATTGCCGAACAGACTAACTTGTTGGCATTGAATGCGGCGATTGAAGCCGCGAGGGCGGGCGAACAAGGACGCGGGTTTGTCGTTGTTGCCGATGAAGTTCGAGTTTTGGCGCAACGCACGCAAGAGTCAACCACCGAAATTGAACAAATGATCGCTAATTTACAGCAGGGCAGTCAGGATGTTGTCGCGGTCATTGCTCAGGGTAAAACATTGGCGGAACAAGGTGTTGAGCAATCAAATATCAGTGGTCAGGCATTTAATGCCATTACCACTGAGATTGATAATATTGTTAATATGAATTCTCAAATCGCTGCGGCCACTGAGGAACAAAGGGTTGTGGTTGATATGATTAGCGAGAACATTAACAGAATTAACGACTCTTTTACTGCCAGCCTTGATGATGCAACTTCAATTGCTAATGCTAGTGAGAAACTGGAATCGTTATCACATGAACTAGAACGACAATTATCACACTTTAAAGTGTAATAATGACCTTACTGTTCCGCTTCTCGCTTTAGGTTAGTTAGCCCTAACTCGAAAGCGGAACCTATATTTGAGTCCATCATTTGAGCGATATAAAAACCAACGATCGGTATTTGTATCTCACCTTCAATTTTCCACTCAACTCGTGTTTTATTGTTACCGATAGCGATGTAGTTAAGGTGTGAAACGCTGGGTAGTTTGGCGTCATTGAACCACAGGTTATATATAATCCCTGTTCGTGGGGCGCTGGCGATAAACTCAAGGCGTCCGCCGCCTGAATTATCACTCCAATATTGATTGGCCCCAACACCTTTGGTTGTTTCACCAAGGGTGACCTTAATCGATGGTTCTAATTCAAGCCAAGGGTTCCAAACTGGCCATTGTTTAAGGTCATTGGTTAATTGATGAATGCTATCTGAAGACGCATTGATCTCAATCGAGCGATTCACTTGATAATCCTGTGGTAAAAAAAGCCCCGCAAAACAAACTAGCACTAAAAACCAAAATATAATTCTTATTATTTTCATCGGACATTCTCATTTTTATTATATTGTGCTTTAAATTTAGCCTATTTTTATTGATGATGCATGTAGATTATGAAATGCTCTATTGAATAATAAAAAAGACTCCCTTAAATAATCAAGGAAGTCCGAGGATGTTAGGTGGAAAAGATTAAAATTTAAATTTAATCCCTACGATCATTTGTTGCGGTTTTCCTGGGCGAGCGCCAAGAGGTCTTCTTGATACCACTACTTGTTTGTTGGTTAAATTATCAATTTTTCCATAAATACGTAATATTGACGTTAATTGATACCAAGCAGAAAAATCGATTTGTTGTTGTTGGTCGGTCCAATAACCCTCTAAGTCGGTACGGCTACCAGCAGCTTCACTCATTTTATCGGTGTGTTTAAAGAGGAGAGCCAATTGCCAGTTTTCGGCGGTTAATCCTGTTTTTATGCTCAGTTGATTTTTTGGCATATAAGGTAATTGATCACCTTTTTTTACATCGCCCCATTGAATGAACGATGACTTAAAGTCACTGTTAAATGACGAGTCGGTTAAGGTATAGCTAATCGCAAATGGTATATCAATAGTATTTGTTAATGACCATTGACTGCTGAAACTTGCTTCAATCCCCTGAACGTTGACGCTACCGCCATTAAACTCGATATCTATATTGGTAACACAACCGCTAGAAAATGTGCAGCGACCTTTTAAATTGGAATAGTCGGTATAAAAACCAATAAGCTCGGCTTTCGTTCTCTGGTTTGAATAGCGTAACCCAAACTCATAATTCCAACTTTCTTCGGCTTTGATATCTTGTTCGCTATTATGGCTTTGACCTGGGCTGTTAGGAACAAAGCCCTTATTAACACCAGCTAATAAACCAAATTGATCATTAAAGCGATAAAAGGCGCCTAGACCCGGTGACACCAGAGTGTCTTTATTATTGTATTGCTGTTGAGTCTTTTTATCGAGCAGTTGACCGTCTATATTCTCAACCCGTAAACCTGCTTTTACCGTTAGTTGTTCAAAGTCGAGTTGGTAATTTAAATAAGAGGCTAGGGCAGTGACTTGTCCTTTATTACGGGCACTGACGATAGTCGGTTGATTAGTGGCGACTAACTTTTTATTAAGCATCAAATAACCATCTTCAAAGTGATGTCTGGTCACTTGATCTTGATGGAGTCTTAAACCAAATTCGAGCTGGGAATCAGCCCCAAAATGTTGTGATTGCCATGTTAATTTTGATTGTAACCCTTGTGAGTAATACTGGCGATCATTATGACCATACATTAGGGTATCGGTCATGATAGCAGAGTCACGTGCGCCTGTTAGGACATCATAATATATTTTGTTTAATCCCGTGTCTGGCGATAATAAAACCGTTTGAATACTACGATTAGTGTTTAAACGATTTAGTTTTCCCCAATCACGGTCGAAATCTCGGCGGTAAGCAACCGTGTGGATATTTACCCGATCGTTTAATTCAATATAATGACTTAATTGTATTTGTTGATGCTGCCAGCTCATTAAGTCATTTTGGCTCGCGAGGTAACGTCGATTGGGTTGGCTATTAAAATCATGGTCAGTTAATCCGAGGTAGGTTTCATGGGATTTTTCATCGCCATACCCTAGTTTTAGCTGCCAAAGTTGATAATACTCTGGGCTGTCGACTTCATAATTTAATTTAACTAATAGTTCATTTTTAGTAAAACCGGTATCGCCACCGTTATCTAGTTCCTTAAAACCATCGGCGCTCACCCTTATTCCTTCAACCAAGATCCCTAATTTACCAATATGGTGGTTATAGTAACTGTGTAGTTTCTGATAATTATTTTCACCATAAGCCAGCTCAAGGCTGCCTTCGTTTATATCACTGATGGTGCGTGAATGCATGTTGATAGCGCCGCCAACAGTGTTGGGGCCATAACTGATTGCTGCAGGCCCTTTAAATACTTCAATACCAGTCATGCGGGCACTGTTAGGGAAATAATAGGCAGCTGGAGCAGCATAGGGGGCTGGCGCAATTAAAATGCCATCTTCCATGATGGTTATTTTACTACTACGTTCTGTCGTCGCACCACGAAGACCAATATTCGGACGCAAGCCATAGCCATCTTCTTCACGAATATAAACCCCTGGCACTGTTTGCAGAATCCGATGAATATCGTCGAATTCAAATTGTTCGAGCTGCTCTTCGTTTAAGTAATACGCAGAACCCGTCTCGGTATTTAATTGTTGGCTTTGGCCAAAAATACTGATAATTTCAATTTGCTTCTGTTTACTTATTTTAGACTCGGCTTGAGCCGCATCTGCAATTGGATGAAAGGCCATACTTAATACAATTGGTAGTCCTAACATCATCCGGACTTGTTGTGATAGGGTCATTTTTAAACGCCTTGTAAAGTTGTGAGGTGGTTGTCCCAGCGAATATCGTTAAATTTTAGTGTATTCATTTGTAAAGAATCAGATTGTCGCTGGTGATTGACTATGCCTTTACCGTTAGTGGCGACAAAATGTTGATCGACTAGCGACAAACCAGCACCATCACGTAAATGAATACTGTCGAGAAAACGATTGGATTTAAGATCCCAAAATGTTACTAAATCACCACGGGGGCAACTGATTGCCACTAATTCTGCTTGGCTATTAATGCAAATACTGGCGGTATACTGATTCATAGAGCGCCACACTTTATCGTTCGCCAGTAAATACTGGAGCGAAGTCTCACCGTGATGGCTGATTGCTAACGGTACTTGATCTGTTTTTTGACCTTGATATTGTAACCCTGCAATCACCTTGCCTTGATCACTAACATCGAGATGACGAATACTAAGGTGATGGTTATCTAATTTAAATTGATCAATAATTTGACCTGTTTTTAAATCGAGATAAGTTAACGAAGGCGCCATCGTATCGAGATTTAGTTTCTTGCGCGGCCAATTAGGGTGTGTTTTGATCCCGCCATTGGCGATGACCAGTGTTTGACCATCGGGCATTAAGCGACACTCATGAGGACCAAGCCCTCCTGCATCAAAACTATCAATTACTTGATAGTTTTCAGTGTCACGTAACACGATAACACCACGGCCTAATTCAAAATCATTTTCGGTCGTAAATAAAATTTTACCATCTTGGGAAAATACGCCATGACCATAACTGTGGTGGTTTTTAGCCGACCGAATATGATGACGAATTTCACCTTGGCTAAAATCGATTTCCATCATGAATGTACCAGGACGTCTAGCGAAAATAATGCCGTGCCCTGGTTTATTCGGATGAGCCCATGCGCCATGACCCCGTGCGGGCAAGCTAACTTGGCTTATCAGATCGCCTTGTAAATTAAACGCAGCAGCAAAGTGTTTCTTTTTTTTGTTGGAATAAGCACTGATTAACCAGGGTTCATTAACTTGCGCTCGATTTAGCCACCAAGGAAGTGTAGCAGCACCTACCGCTGCACTAGCCCCGATGATAAATTGACGTCGGTTAAACATTAGTCACCATCGTTTGAGTTAAAGCCAATATTAAGATCTAATGCTTGAACAAAATCAGCAGTGAATAGGTCACGTAGCGCCCGCAGGTTAGTGATCACAATCGTTAATTGTTGACGTTTCTGGTTATCACTTAATGCTTGAGTATAAGAGCCATCAAGTTTATTTATCGCGTTAATTGCCGCGGTGATCTTCGTTTTCATATTGTCATTAATTGACTGTTGTTTTAAGAATTCCCCTAAAACTTTGCCAAAACCATGGCCATTACCCGCGGTATAAATATCATTAAAGACCGCAATGTTTGTTTTTATATTGGCAATAGAAGTATCGCTGTGATGGCTTTCAGTACTTAAAGGTAAGCCGGGACTTGCTTTATCTAAAGGTTTTAAGATCTTTTCATCTTTTACTTTTTCTAACTGCTCTAACCAATTGGTCACGAGTTCTTCAACGGCATCCTGCACGCCAGTAAACTCGCCTGTGCCAGTGATTAACGTGTTACCGTAATTCCCCCCTGAAGCTTGCCATTGATTGGTCAAGTCGGTGGATATATCCGCTAAATTAGCGCTGATAGCCGTTAATAGTTCACAGCGTTTTGATTTGTTGTCGGCTGCTAATAAACCATATTGAGTATCTGTCGGATAAAGTAGTTGTTCTGCCGCAGGGAAACCCTGGCCACCGACACTTTTTGATGCAATATATTGAGCTGTTAAAGGTTGTTGTTCTAATAAGTGGTTCTTAATTGCAATGGTGACAGCATTATTTTTGTCAGGCCAAAATTGAATACGAAATAGCATATCAACCACGGGGCCTACTTTAACCCATTGAATATGTTGCCATGCCTGATGAGCTGCTGACCATTGTGATTTTAAAATATCAAGATCGCTACTGGTAGCATTGGTCAATGCACAAAAGCTAACTGTTGCTTGATTAAATTTCTTACTCTTCATCTCGAAATTTTGATAGCTTGGTATGATGTGATTTTTGGTTAAATCAGTTAAATATGAAGAAAACTCTTGTTCTATAGTTTTAGTTGGAGTGGTTGGTGTTGTTACAGTACCACCACCATCATCACTGCCGCCGCCGCATGCGGTTAGTCCAAAGGCTAAGGTGAAGGAAGTTGTTAATGCCGCTATTTTTTTCATGTCACTAATCCTATATTGATTTTAGGAAACCCAACAGGGCTTGTCTATCTGATTTATTCATCTTTAAATAATGTTGTTTGGCTGGTTCCGCTTCACCACCGTGCCATAAAATGGCTTCACTGATTGAGCGAGCCCGACCGTCATGAAGGAAGAAACTTGCACCGGTTATTTTTTGTTGCAAGCCAATTCCCCATAGGGGAGGGGTGCGCCATTCATTCCCATTGGCTTTATACTCGGTTATGCCGTCGGCTAACTCTATACCCATATCGTGAAGCGCTAAATCGGTGTAAGGCCAAATAGTTAAATTGGCCAGCGCAGGAATAGTATAGTTAGGGTCTGTCACATAGGATGGAGTGTGACAGTATTGACAACCCGAGGTGTAAAATAGTTGACGACCATGTTGTTTGTTGGCTAAATTCCTTGCTGGCGGTACACTAATATAGGTACTAAATAAATTAACTAAACGCAGTAATTTGGCCGGAATTTCTGGGCCTCCTTGTTGACCGACTGCTGACGTTTGTTGGCAATTAATTTGAGATTTAGTACAGTTTTCATCTTTGAATAAGGGATTAGTAATACCAATATCACCATTAAAGGCAGCCGCTACTTGTTGAGCAAGGGTTGGGTGTTTTGCTTTAAAGCCAAACCGACCAATGGCAGTATCATGACCTGAACTGACATCTTTGACTCGATTATAGTGGGCTGATATTCCATCTTGATCGCGATCATCGATATCTTCTTGTGCCAGTAAATCCGCTTGTTTAATGGCATCAAGTAACCCCATGCCATAAATGCTCGGTGCATACCGTGGTGATAGTCCGATGTTTTTTGCTAAGGGCCCATAATTTAAGCCAGTGAGTCGATAACTTGGTTTTCGTAATTGATAAATTTCACCATCGGTGAACTTTCCCTCAATTTCTTGGTATTGCAAATCGAGTAATGCTTCACCCATGAGCTGGTTTTTATCATCATTAACTAACGAATGGACATGGCGCGGCTGGATCTGCCCGCCATATACGGGGTCAACAATGTTAATGCCAGCAGTAACGCTACCTAAACGAATCAATAATGAAGACGGTTTATGGATCCCCGGTTCAGACATTGGACCTCGTCCGCCGGCATGATGGCAGGTGATACAAGAACGGGTAATAAACAATGGACCTAAGCCATCACGATCGCGAGTCGCTGCCGGTGCTGCAACCCAGGGATCGCGAAACAATGAAAAACCGGTCCAAAAATCTAACTGGTCCATCCTAGAAATATGTGGCATCGGATGAACGTAACTTCGACTCGAGATGTTTTCTAAGGTTGCAGCACCTGCTGGTCGATGTTCTTTGGGATCAAATTTAGGAACTTTATTGTCACTACAAGCTGCTAATCCTAGGGTAATAAGGATTAGAGATAGTGGCTTTGTTATCATTACAACGATCCTAAAAATGCTAATAATTGCTGGCGTTGTACCGCGGTTAAAGCCATAAATTTATCTTTAGAGGCTTCTGACTCGCCTCCATGCCATAAAATGGCTTCTTCATGGGTTCTAGCGCGCCCATCGTGCATAAATGTCGCTTTGGGATGGACGGTTTGGACTAATCCCGTTCCCCACAGTGGTGGCGTTTTCCATTCTGTCCCCGTCGCATTACCTTGCGGTAAATCATCGGCTAGTCCTTCACAACGTTGAACGTAGATGCAAAGCTCCCCAGCACTACAAAGCGTACCGTCTGCTAATTCTCGGGTAACTTTACAGCTACCGCCCATATCGTGTAACAGCAAGTCGGTGTAAGGATAAATGACTTGATTTGATAAGTAAGCTAACGGTTTAGGATCAGGTAACAGTTCTGTTAATGTTAATTTTCCGAGTAAACTGCCCATCGCTGTTCCGGTGACATGGCGAGGTGTATGGCAATCAACACAACCGGTATTAAAGAACTGTTCACGGCCGGCAATTATTTCACTTTGCCACTCTTTAGTACTGCGATCGTACCCTCGTCGAGCTGGCACGGCGAGCACTTTGTTATAAAATTCAACTAACGCTAATTGTCGATCAACAATGTCAGGTTCATTCCCTTGTTTAATTTCTTTTTCAGCGCCTAAGGTGCAGGCAGTTTGTTGTTTGGTACAAGATTCTTCGATAAATAGTTTGTTAGTGATCCCCATATCGCCACGGTAAGCGCCTGAGATTTGTTGTAGTACGATTGGGTTCTGTGCTTTGTAGGCAAATCGTCCCAATTCGACTTTTTTGGTCATGACATTGGTCACCATCGCTGCCTTGCCAGAAATACCATCTTTATCTTTATCTAATGGATCGGCGAGCGCTAAAATATTTTGTGCCGGGATTGCTTCGAGTAAGCCTGAACCAAAAATAGCGGGGGCGACTCGTGCTGAAAAGGCCACCTTGTCATTGAAAGGACCATAGCTTAAGTCTTTCACTTTATAGGTTGGTTTTCTTAATTCATAATTGGTGCCGTCGGGATATTGACCTAATATTTTCTCGTATTCGATATACGCATACGCTTCACCAAAGAGCTTATCGCCATTGATTGAGCCATTATGCTGAGGCAGACCTGATTTGACGTCTGAGGTGGTTAAGCTTTGCTCGGCATAAGTTTGAATTTGATCGCCATAAATGGGATCTTCATTACCATAGATGTCACCAATTTTTAGAAAAATACTGGTCATTGGTTCATTAATGCTTTCGGGCAATATACCTTTGCCATCATTATGATGACAGCCTTGGCAACTTGCGGCATTAACGAGAGGACCAATACCTTTATGTGGGGTGCGGAACAAATGATCGCCAGAAGTGAAAAAACCATCACTGCGAAAATCGTCACTCACGGGCACTGGACGTTGACTAAAAGCATCTTTGGTTTTAACAAACATCGTGACATCGCCACCAGCAAGGTGCTCATTTGGTTGGATAGTTGTTGCTGTTAAGGGGGCTAAGCCACTGTGATCCTTTGGATTGGTCGGTGTGGGTATTGTTGGAGTGGTCGGTGAGGTAGGAGTCGCTGAGTCGGATCCTCCTCCACAGGCGCTAAGAGTAAGCGTTAAACAAGATGTTATTACGGATAACATTATTTTTTTGTATTGCATTGCCATTGCAGGTACCTTAAATCACAAAAGGGCTCATAAACATGAGCCCTTAAAAATCAATATATTATAAACTACTTAGTTCATTTTTAAGCTTTTTTTCATAGGTTATTAGATTTTTTCTTCAGTATCTTGACGTATATCAGATGTTGTTACGCCTAATGCTTTGATGGCTTGTTCGATATCATCAGTTTGTGCAACTAACGCTTTGATCACAGCCAAAACATTTTTCTGTTCTGGTCCTTCTTGGATTAGCATATCGAAAGGCATACCTGATTTTGCTTTGGTATCAATCACAGCTGCAGCTGCCATTGTTGCCTCAAGTGAACCACGAAGTTTGTTGGCTAATTCATGCTCACCTTTAGTCACTAATAAATCAAAGATTGAAGCTCCTTTGATTTCTTCACCATTGATGCGAGTGTAACTAGCACGGAAACTGTTTTGTACGCCTTTGGCATTTAGGAATATGTCACGATGCGTGTTATCACTGAAACATGAATGCTCGTCTTCTTGTGAGTTAGTGATTAGTGCGATGTTGATACGCTCACCGGCTAATTCACCAAAGCTTAAACGGCCCATGCCTTCAAGGATTTTAGCTAGCGAAGCATCGCCACCTTTAACAAAATTGTTGTAATGTGTACCGGTGCTTGGTTCCCATGTTTTAACAACAGGCTTTAATTCGTCAATTAATAGCTGCGCTGCAACTAATAAGTATTCGCCGCGGCGTTTACAAATTGCTTCATCACTGTAATCAGGACCTGAAGTACATAGACTGCCCATTTGGTAATCAGACACCGGGCGTTGGCCGCCTGAAAAATCACGATTACCTTCGCCTGACATGTCTTTGTTTAAATCTTGGCCCCACAGTAGGAACTCGATGCCATGGTAACCGGTTGTCACGTTACGCTCATCTTCACCGGTTTCGAATAAACCTTTAATCGTCGCCGCATCAATTTTAGGATAATCAATGCTGTTAGCGATGATGTTTTTACCATTGGCACCACTAATCGCAAAAGTACCGTCTTCTTGCTTTTCATTACCATCGACGACTGGGGCAACATAATCGATTAATGCTTCACCTAGTGGCCATGCATTTAAACGTCCTTCAGGACCACTACCGTCTTTACCTAGCGTGCCGTCAGCTTTTAATTCATCAATAGGACCACTACGAAAACGATACACTTCAGTTTGGCCGTATGGTTCGCGAGAAGCAAGCCAAGCGTGTTTTGCGTCAGCCATTGTTTCTACGGTGGGAGCAGCAACAAATGCTTTTAATGCAAGTTGTAACGCTTGAGCAGTGAATAAAGAATCTGAATAAGCCGCATAAGCGATATTGGCATTGGTTTTTAGAACATCATCACGAGTCACGAAAGTGCTAACACCGTTTACGCCTGCTTGACCTTGAGCGCCAACTTGGCCAGCTTGTCCGTCTTTACCATCGCCACATGCCGCTAGATTTAATCCGATGACAACAGCCAGCGCGACTTTTGAAATTGATTTAAGATTCATTATTGATATATCCTTGAATTTAAAATTAAACGTTCGTTTAAATATATTAGTTGAAATTTGGTAGTAAGATAACTATTACTTATCTATATGTCAATCTAAATAGGAGTGATTCTCGTTTGTTTGGTGGTTTGTTGTTAATATAAGCTATAATGAGTTGATATTATTAAAGAGGAAGTGCTGATGGCTGTTTTTTCTTTTACTCATTTCACCCTGGGCTTAGGCGTTATTTTATTACTACTAACCGGATGTAGTAATCGCTATACCAAGGCTCAAATCGATCATCGAATATTATTTCATGACGCTGCCTTTGAGCGCCCTGAGCATCTACCCGATCCTGCTCAAGTATTTATCCTCAGCGCCATTCAACAAAACCAAATTTCAAGTCTGATTAATTTTTCTAGTGATATCCCTTTGGCGACTCAATTAATCAATAAATTACTCAAAGATGATTATGGCTCGTTCGATTATGATAATAGCTACACGAGAACAGCCAGTGAAACCTTTGAGGTTAAACAGGGTAATTGTTTGTCGATGGTTATTATGACCGTGGCGATAGCACAGCAATTAGGGATTAATTATCGAGTCCAAGATCTGGCTATTGCGCCTGTTTGGTCTCGTGATGGTGGTTTGTTTTTAATTAACGGCCATATTAATATTCAGTTAAATCGCGCTAGTGGCGTAACTGCTCAAAGGGAAATTTTTGTTGGGCCACGATATGTGACACTCGATTTCATTCCGAGTCGGGCGATTCGAAATATTGCGACCACGAGAGTATCACAAGCACGGCTTGTTGCGATGTATTTTGTGAATTTAGCGGCCGAGACCATGGTTAAACAGCAGTGGGATCTTAGTTACTATTTACTTAAATTAGCGCTTGAGTCTGATCACAGTTATAGCGCGGCATGGAATAGCTTAGCGGTGGTCTATCGCTATCGAGAACAATTAATGCTAGCAGAGAAAGTGTATCGTTATGCAATGTTGGCCAATCCCGATGATCTTAATTTGATTGCTAACTTTTCGCTATTGTTAGAGTCACAGGGGAGGTTTAGTGAATTATTTGAATATCAACGGCGCTATGATTTAGCTCAGTTGCATAACCCTTATCATTACTATGATTTGGCTGAAATAGCATTAGCGGCGCAGCAATATCAACGCGCAATTAAATATTATAAGCAAGCGATTGATTATTCGAGTGCGGTTGATCAATTTTATTTTGGCTTGTTTAAATCATATTATCTGCTGGGACAATGGAATACGGCGCAGAAATACTTAGTGCAAGCGCGAAAATACAGTGCGACGATTAAAAATAGACAGCGTTATAACGCAAAGTTGATGTTGTTATCTAACCGGTAAGAGAAGCCAGCATACCGATGATATGCTGGCCTTTAATTTTTCTAAGCAAATACTTTTTGCAGTGGCGGTACCACTTGTTTTTTACGGCTCATCACGCCAGGTAACCATGCTTTACCATCAACAGTTGTTGTGTCGAAGGCTTTTAGCGCTAAATCAACGTCATCACTAATCAACAATAACTCCGAACCTTCCTGCATAATGTCAGTCAGTAATAAGAGCACTGAGTGTTGACCTTCTTCTTGCTTTAATCTGGCGATATCAGCTTGTAAATCCGCTTTCATCTGGTCAAAAATAGCTAAATCGATCACTTCTAATTGTCCGATCCCAATTTTAACGCCATTCATATTAAAGTTCTTAAAATCACGCATCACTAAGTCACGCATTGGCGTGTTAAGGACCGCTGATTTTACTTCAAACATTTCCATGCCAAGGGCTTTAAAATCTTCTATGCCCGCCATTTCTGCGAGTGCTTCAACACAACGGATATCGGCCGTAGTACAGGTCGGTGATTTAAAAATAACCGTATCACTTAAAATAGCGCATAGCATCATGCCAGCGATATCTTTTGGAATGGCAACTTGATGAAAGTCATACATCATTTTGATCACTGTATTACTACAACCGACCGGGCGGATCCAACATTCTAATGGTGTGTCTGACGTCAAATCACCCAGTTTATGATGATCAACAATGCCTAATAATGTTGCCTCAGCGATATCATCAGGTGCTAGCGCGATATCTGAGTGGTCAACAATGTATAGACTTTCGCCAGCGTAGCTCATTTTAAGTTCCGGTGCTGCAAAGCCAAATTTATCTAAGATAAACTGTGTTTCCGGTGATAGCTGGCCTAAACGAGCTGGAATAGCTTCTTCACCTATTTGGGTTTTCAGATGGGCTAGTGCAATGGCACCAACAATTGAATCTGAATCTGGTATTTTGTGCCCCACGACGTAAACTGGCATTTTTAACCTCTTATAATTACCGTGCTATTTCGAATGTTGATTAATATTCGATGCTATTAGCGATAGATCGAATGTTGTTTATTTATGGTAGCCAAGACAAGTGTCGACTTCATTTTTTGAGCCTAAAATAACCGCAACGCGCTGATGGATCTCTGTTGGCTGAATCTCCATGATTCTCTGATAACCTGTTGAAGATACACCGCCAGCTTGTTCAACTAAAAAGCTCATTGGATTGGCTTCATACATCAAACGTAGTTTGTTTGGTTGCTTTGGGTTTTTGGTATCGGTCGGGTATGTAAAAATACCGCCACGAGTTAACACGCGGTGTACATCTCCTACCATCGCGGCAATCCAACGCATGTTAAAGTTTTTATCACGAGTTCCAGTGTCACCAGCAATTAAATCACTAATGTATTGCTGCATTGGTGCTTGCCAGAATCGTTGATTTGACATATTAACGGCAAATTCTTGGGTGTCTTCGCTAATTATCATTTTTTCATTGGTTAACAAAAACTCACCAATGGTGTTATCTAAGGTATATTGGCGAACACCATTACCCGTCGTTAATACTAATTGAGTTGATGGGCCATATAAGACATAACCCGCGGCAACTTGTTGAGTGCCCGGTTGTAGAAACATTTCCTCAGTAGCACCAGTTTGACCTTCGGGTACTTCCATAATTGAAAAAATGGTACCGACAAGGCTGTTAATGTCGATATTTGATGAACCGTCTAATGGATCAAAACAAACGAGGTAGCGACCATTTTCACTGCCTGCGACGATCGTATCTTCTTCTTCTGATGCAATCGCACGCACTAGGCCTGATTCTAATAAAATGTCTTTAATTAATTGGTTTGAAATAACATCTAATTTTTTCTGAGTTTCACCTTGAATGTTTTCATCTAAGGTTGAACCTAAAATATCGGCCAGTTCACCTTGGTGAAGTCTAAATGATATTTCTTTACAAGAAGCCATTAAAGTATTGATTAAGGAGATTAAATCTAAATCGACATTATCGTTACGAAGTACGGGTACAAAACGTTGCATCTGGAAATCCTAGTCTCATGAAAAGTTAATTAACCATATAATAACATCATCTTTAAATAGTTTTTATCACTAGTTTCGATGATTTTATCGTTCAACCTATTGTTTGGCTATTTTTTACCGTATTATAACAAGCACTCTCTTGAATTTTATGGAAGAAATTTTAAATGTTGTACAAGTTAGGGTCGCATAGTTTAATTGGGCGTCGTTTCATTTTATATACGGTTTTGTTTAGCTCTTGCATTGCATTACTCTTTACCTTAATTCAGGTGCAATTAGAGTATAAACGAGAATTAAGTAAGCATGCGATGTATCAACAGCTGATCAATGACAGCTTACTTAATAGCTTAAGTAAAAGTATCTGGACCTATGATGACTCTCAAATATATCTGCAATTACAAGGCATTGTAAAAATACCAACCATTGAACAAGTTAAACTAAACTTACCTGAAAATATTAAATTCAATGTTGGGAATATCCAATCTAATCAATTAAATTATACTGAAATAGACGTTCAATATTCATCAGCGCAAGATAGCCGAGTACTTGCGCAATTAGTGATAGTGTCAGGAATGGATGAAACTTATCTCCATTTAATGTCGTTTGGTAGCATCATGTTGTTATTAAATGCGACAAAAACGGCTTTGGTCGTCATCTTTATGTTATTTTTGGTTGACCGCTTAATTGGTCAACATCTCTATACGATAAGTCGTCATATCTTAAATTACCAAGAAACAAAAAAACCGCTGCCATTAAAACTACATCGAACGATGTATATAAAACATGATGAAATAGATCAGTTGGTTGATTCACTTAATAGCATGCAACAACGGATATATTTTGAACGGAATAACTCCTTAGCCGAAGCTCAAAAAAGAGAGCATTTACAAGCTAAAATTATTGAACAAAAAGAACAATTGTATGCGCTTGAGCGTAATGTAAACCTGAGTGATATGACGTCCCTTGGGCAAGAGCTTGAGCAGCCGCTGATGGGGATAGTTGGCTATGCTAATATTGCCCGTCGGATGCTCGATGAGGATTCTAAGGATGTTGAACGATTCTCACAGATTGTTGATAAAATCAGCAATAATTCACACTTAGCGACTAGTATCGTTGAACGGAGTAAAAATGTGCTCAATTTGACAATACCTGTGCTTGAGTTAATAGATGTTAATAGTTTAATTTCAACAGTTATTAACATGTTAGGGCATGAGTTAAATGAAAGCGGTGTCATTGTTGCTCATCATAACGAACAGCAAAGACAGTTGATTAAAGTGGATGGTAAACAATTTGAGCAAGTACTGATTCATTTAATCCGTAATGCGATAGATGCATTGCAAGAGCAACCTGACGATTTACGATTTATCGAAATTTCATGTATTGAAGATGGTCGTTTTACCCGAGTAATAGTTGAAGATAATGGCCAAGGTATTAGTGAAGAAATATCTAATAAATTATTTAAGCCATTTTTCACCACTAAAAAACAGGGGTTAGGCATTGGCTTAAGTTCGTCGAAAAACTTGATTGAGGCAATGCATGGCACTATTGTTGCTCGAAATAGGTTAGATCGCGGGGCATGCTTTACAATCAGCATCCCCCTATTGGAAAGGGCGAGCGATTAAGCACTACGCTTGAGATTAACCACTGGCGTTAAATAACTGGGACGGGTTGATTTTAAGTAGTGAATATCGTCATAGTTTGGCTTACCTTGTGGTAAGTTTAAGCGCTGCTTACTTAAATATGGCCGAGCGTTGTGAGAGATCATTAATTCGATTTCTGCATCGCCTTGCTCATTGAGCTTAATCTGACTATAAAAATCGACGGGGCTTAATATGCCGGAGCTGAGCAGGCTTTTAACATCAGATTCATTTTTAGGTAACCATAATGACGTTTTTCTTTGTAAAAAGAACTCTCTTAATACAGCACGTTCACCGGTTACTAAGGTTTTAATTCGATTTTCAATTTCTTGTTTTTGTAGCGTTTCGATATTGCTTACCCGCACTTGTTTTACCATTGATGAGATAACATCAATCAGTAGGTAAGTGGTGCTGATAATAAAGAACATCCCAGCAAAGTGAATATTCTCCGTGATGAATGGAGTGATTTTGATCGTAGAACTAACGCTACTAGGCATAAATATTATTAATGCGCTAACGATAGCAAGCCATAACATGCCATGAAAAATATAGTGTGAAGGTTGTTTAATTGAATGATCTTTCCACATAATTAGCCTCAGTGACAAAAAACTGTCATTTATTTAAATTCACTATAACTAAAGCAATTATTGTACCTATATTTGTGTTTATTTTAATTAGTTGAATTAGTGTTTGTTTTTTGTTCTAAAAATCGTGTAAAACCATAAAATGGCCATCAATGCGGCAATTTTAGTCTAATGGTAGGTGTTAAATATTAGCTAACAGTTCAAATGTGATGTCGTTAAAGCGCAAGGTTTTACCACCATAATTTTTGATGAATAGTTTGGCATCATGTTCGGTCGAAAAAGCCGCTAATGTTGCACCCATTGCACCTTGTTGATTATGCTCCTTTACATACCACGCTGTTTTAGCATTGATAAAGTGCTCATCATTAGGTTTGTCCCAAGGTGTTTGTGCCATATCATGGACCAATATTTGTTGCACTTGGCGTTTGTTTTCTGGTTGCAGGTAATAGGAAAACAAATCGCGGGTTGAACAAAATTTATGGGCTTTGGTGGCCTTTTTGTTAAAAATTTCACCTTTAGGGCCAGAGAACTGAGTGATTAACATGCCGCATAAATGACATTCATCACCCGATTCAATCACGACAGCTTGTTGAGCGAGTGTCGGAGATTGCTCTTGGCTACACCCCGTGAGGCTCAAGATGATAATGACTAAAAATAATCCTAGTTTTTGATTCATGTTAAGTCCCTTAAAGCCCTTTACGGTTAAAGATAAAACTGGCGAGAGACAGTGGTAAAGCTATCCAGAGCGCCATGATGGATAGTAAGGTTGCTTGTGAAAAATTAGCCGCGGATGCCACACTTAATAAACCAGAATAGTCCTCTTGACTGAGGGCGGTTAAATTAATTAAACGAAATAAATCGGTGGGATTTAACCATAATAAATAAGGAAGAAAATCGGGATCAATTAAGCCATCACCGGTAACAAGTAACGTTAATAAAGCTAAATCAAACACCAGTACCATCATAAACCAGGTAATCAATGATAAACCCGCCGCTTTACTTTTCTCATCAACTAATGCACTAATAACAAAGGCAAAGCTGATAAACACCCAACTCAGCATAATCGCATAACCAATAAATGCTGAAAATTTAGCAATAACATCGCTGGCCGCGATGTCGCCACTAAATAAGCAAACCACCAATGCCGCAAAACCAAAGCCAATAATATTGGCCACGGCCATAATCGCGCCATGACCAACGAACTTACCCAATAGTAGTTGTGTTTTACTTAATGGATAAGTTAGCAGCAGTAGTAATGTGCCTGATTCCTGTTCGCCGACAAACGCGTCATAACATAACATTAATGCAATAAGTGGAATGATAAACACCGCTAAGCTAGCCAGTGATATCATGGTGGAGTCAAGCGAGACAAAGCCCACTGTGCCAGACGCTGCCGAACCAAAGAATGCCAAGCCAATGGCTAATAGTGAAAAAATAACACTAATCGCAATAACCCAACGATTACGCAAGCCGTCAGTGAACTCTTTTTTTGCGATAGTAAACACGGGATTCATGATACTTGCTCCAATAATGATTGCATCGGCAGATGTTGATAATGAAGGTAGAGCTTCTCTAGGCTGGCATGGACCATTTCAAACTGACTTAAGTCTGGATGGGTTGCCAATTGTTGAAGCATCGCCAATTGCTTTTGATGGGGAATGGCTAACTCGATCTCTTGCTCATGTTGACTAACGATATACTCTGTTAGTGACATATCCGCTAAATGTTGTTGAGTTAAACCACCTGTTTTGATAATAATCGGTAAGTTAGCCTGTTGTCGTAACTCATTGATTGAACCTTGAGCTAGTACTTGGCCCTGGGCCATAATCATCACTTTGCTGACATGGTGTTCAACTCCAGGTAAAACATGAGAGCATAGGATCACGGCACAACCCTGTTGCTTTAATTTATCGACACTCTGATAAAATTCATGGGTGGCTACCGGATCTAAGCCAACGGTAGGTTCATCAAGTAACAACAACTTTGGACTTCCTAACATCGCTTGAGCCAAGCCTAGCCGTTGCCTCATTCCTTTGGAATAGGTTTTCACTTTGCGTTTAGCTGCTTGGTCTAAACCTACTTGCATTAACAATTGGTTGACTTTACTCGCCGGAATATTTTTTAGCTCGGCAAAATAAGCCAACACTTCATGTCCCGTTAATTGATCATAAAAACTGACATTTTCGGGCAAATAGCCGATATTTTTGCGAATAGTAGCAGCTTGAGATGAAGTGGGAGCGGCACCTAACACTGAAACTTTACCGAGACTTGGTTTAAATAGGCCAAGAATTAGTTTCATTAAGGTGGTTTTTCCAGCACCGTTATGACCAAAAAGTCCGAGTACTTCACCTGGTTTTAAGGTTAAGTCGAGGCCATTAACGGCTTTGACAGCGCCAAAATGTTTAAATACTTGTTCCAGTTCTACCACGTATTTAGTCATGATACTCGAATTCCTTAATTGCGATTGCTTGCCTAGGTGTAGCTTTAAAGCTTGGTTCCATTAACGGGCTATGATCTCTAATGCCCGATGGCTTTAATACCGGGAACTCCCGCTGAACCCAACGCAGAGTTAAGATGGTTGGACTGTTCATCAGTAATTTTGCTTCGGGATATTGCCATAGCATTTTGTCGATGCCGTCATTGGGTTCAAAAGTTACATCACCACGGCCGTCACCATCAGTATCCCAGCCAAGATAATTGCTCCAATAATTACCATCCCAGTCTTGATCGCGGCTTGACACGTATTTAACTTGAACCGGATTGTTAATGAAGTGATTAGCGACAATCTTATTATCTTCAGAGCCTGCGGTTAAATGGATACCTATTTGTGATTTGGCAAACCAATTGCCGCTAATCGTATTAAATAGCGAGTTATAAACAAACAGAGCCTTGCCTTCAGCACCGATCGCATCGGGGTCTCGTCGCTGGACGACGCCGGAGATATAATTGTTGGTGATATTTGATTTGGTAATGAAGTTAAGCAACAGACCGTGATCATTACTATTGATCGCCAAATTATTGGCCACGGTTAAAAATTTAGATTGCATTAATGCATAACCGACTCGGGTGTTAACGGTGAGGTTCTCGCTAACAACATTGGTGTAGGAATACATGTAATGAACTCCATAGCGCAAATCATGGAGATAGTTATCGACCAGTTGATTCTCATTGCTGCTAATAATATAAATGCCATCACGGGTGTGCGAAACTTCATTCCCTTGTATTTGTGCATACTTGACCATCACTAAATGAATGCCATTACCACGATCGGCGCTGCGCATTGTGTTATCGCCTTGAATGTGATTATTGAGCACTTTGGTATAATAACTTTTATCAAGGTAAACGCCCATGCCACGACCGGTTAAATGATTGTTTTGAATGAGGGCATGAGTCGCTGATTTTTTTAGATAAATCGCAGCGTTTTGATCGGTTAAATTATCGCCCCAATGAATCAAGCTAATATTTTCAATGGTAATGTGTGAGGCCTCAAGTAATAGGGTATTACCTTGACCGTTGCCATCAATGATAGTCTTGGATGGAATACTTAAATCGCCACGTAAAGTCAGCGCTTTATTGATGATGAAATTGCCAGTGTAATGTCCAGGCGCAAGGACTAGGATATCGCCAGGATCAGCGTTATCAATACTTGTCTGTAACGACATTTCACTGTTCACTCTGTGTTGCGCAGCTAATATTTGAGTCGATAATAGCGCGACAACCCCAGCAATCAACAGGATTATTATATTTTTCATGGTTTATATTTCGTTAGCGGAAAAACATCCCACTCATTTAGCATGAGCGGGCATCATTAAACCTTACTACTCCATAAAGAAGTTATTTAGGCTCAACTAACATACGACCACGCATTTCCATGTGTAGGGCATGACAGAACCAGTTACAGTAATACCACTGAACACCCGGCTTATCAGCAATAAAGGTCACTGAAGCCGTGGCTTGTGGGCTAATTTCCATTTGCACGCCATGGTTAGTCATACAGAAACCGTGGGTAACATCTTCAATCATATCGAGGTTAGTGATAATGACGGTGACTTCGTTACCTTCTTTGACTCTAAACTCAGTCATGCCATAGTTTGGCGCAACAGACGTCATGTAAACACGTACTTTGTTGCCTTCACGAATCACTTTATTATCTGTTTCAAGGGTAACGCCATCTTTCTTCGCTTTTGCAACGGTGCTTGCAAAGAATGGGTCATCGCGAGTCCATAATTTAGCTGGCTTTAGCTTAGAGCGATGAACCATCATCACATCATGGGGTTCAGCAAAAGCAGGGCCGTCATGTAATAGCACCATTTCATCGCCAGAAATATCGATTAATTGATCGTTTTCAGCGCGTAATGGACCGACATTTAAGAAGCGATCTTTTGAGAACTTACACAGTGATACTAGGTATTTACCATCGGCATCACGGGTTTCACCCATGGTTGTATGGTTATGACCGGGTTGATAGTGGACATCTAACTTCTGACGAATGTAGTTTACTTTTTTACCGTTGTAAGCAGCAATCGCTTCATCGATATTCCATTTAACAATTTGGCTATCGATAAATAGCGTGGTGTAAGCAAAACCGCGACCATCGAAGGCGGTGTGCAATGGACCTAAGCCTAGTTCTGGCTCACCAATCACCGCTTTACGTGGGTCTAAGTTATTATCAAATACTTCCGCTAGTTTTTTGATTGATACGATCGACACAGTTGGTGATAGCTTACCGTTAATCATAAAGTAATCACCATTTGGTGAGGTATTGATGCCGTGAGGACTCTTAGGAATAGGCACATAACGAGTGATTTTAGCTTTCGCATTGTCTTTTGTACCATCTAATACAGGGACTTTTGAATCACCAATAGTGATGAATTGACCCGCTTTAACCGCTTTTTTAATGGCATGTAAATCGAATACGACAATATGGTCCCGCTCTGCACTGATCATTTCACCTAAGGTCATGCCCATTTCTGAGTTATAACAGGTTGATGCCATGAAACGACCATCGTAATCGGCATCGGTATTATCTAAGTTACCTGAGACAATGACTTGTGCGAACACTTCCATTTTTTCAGCATCGATGATGTTAAACATTGAACGGTAAGCACTGACGTTGTCTAAATCGCGGCCATCGTTTGGTAATGGAATTTCATATTCGCCATTACAAAATACATATTTGGTAAAAGGGACTTTTTGGGTTCGCAAACCGTGGATCGCTTGAACATTTGGAATTTCAATAATCTTATCTGTTTTCATCACGTCACAACGAATACGTGCAACACGGGTGTTGGCTTTATCATTAATGAAAACGTATTTACCGTTATAACGACCATCGGTCATTGACATGTGAGGGTGATGACAATCGCCAGTCAAAAAGCGTTGTGATTCACCTAAAATTTCTTTTGATTCGTTGGTGATGCCCCAACCAGTTGCACTATCAACATTAAATACTGGAATTCGCATTAATTCACGCATTGAAGGTATACCTACGACGCGAACTTCACCCGACTGACCACCACTCCAAAAACCGTAGTACTCATCGAGTTCACCTGGGGCAACGCTGGCGTGAGCTGCCATTTTTTCTTTGGTTCTTGCCGTGGCAGCAGCGGAAAACATCGCTGAAGTCATGACTGGAGCGGCTAAACCTACACCACCAATAACTGCGCCAGCACCAAGGAAGCTACGGCGACTAAGACCTTTGATTTCTTCTTGTTCTATTTCATTATTTTTGATGTCACTCATTTTTTTCTCCAAAAATGCCTTTACGGCGGACGCGGTTGGAATATGACCGCATTTGATGTGTTTTGTGTATATCTTCGGTTTACGTTGGGTGTCAAATACGGCTGGAATAGGGCCGTATTTGACTTTTATTTATTATGGTCTAAACCACTTTTTTGAAAGATAGCAAAATTATTGTTTAGCCAACTTGCTTTATATCAATTGTTTGCTCGTTGCTTGGAATTTTACGACGACGCTTTCTCGCCATTTTCATCAGTGGTGGACACTTTTTGTCATCATAATAGGTGACTTGGCAATCAAGACAGTAATGGCATTCACGGAGGTTGATGGTGCCATCGGGATGAATCGCTTGAATTTCGCATTCCACGGCACAAGTATTACAAGGACCGCACTCATGACGGCGTTTAAGCCAATCAAACAAACGCATGCCAGATGGAATGGCTAATGCTGCACCTAGTGGGCAAATATAGCGACAGTAGACCTTACGAGTGAATATGTTAACCACTAACAAAATAACGGCATAAATGACAAAAGGCCATTGACGATCAAAATGTAATAAATAGGTCGTTTTAAAAGGCTCGACTTCAGCAAACTGTTCAGCGACGGCCATTGAGTCAAGCGACAAGCCAAACAGGGCTAATAAGATGATGTATTTGATAGCCCACAAACGTTCATGAACCGCAAAAGGGAGTTCGTATTGCTTGATTTTTAGTTTACGCGCTGCTTCATTTATCAGCTCTTGCAGTGCACCAAAAGGACATAACCAGCCACAAAACACGCCACGCCCCCATAACATGATGCTCATGGCGACAAAGCCCCAAAGAATAAAGAGCATTGGGTCGAGTAAAAATAAGTCCCACTTGAAATTACCCATTAAGGTTTGTAAAAAGGTGAATACATTAACAATAGACAGCTGACCAAACTCGCTCCAACCGATAAAGATCACGACATAAGTCAGAAAGATCGCTCTAAAACGTTGATAAAATACCGGATGACGAACCAGTATGTCTTGGAAAAATAGCACCATGGTAAGAATCACTAGGCTAGTGACTAAGATCATAATAGAGATTTGGCGGTCTAGCCAAACCTGCTGCCATAGCGCTAATTCAGGCTCAACTATCGGTGGGATAGGGCGAGTAATGAAACGGTCAGGCAGATTGTATTCCGCTTGAAAGCTGGTAAATACGCTATCAAGAGGCCCCGTTTGACGCCGTACTAATAGTTCTATTTGCCAGGCGCTGCCGGGATCAAATTCATGATGATCGCGAATGATAAATATCGACATTTCCTTGAGTCGTGGTGCCCCCATAATAAAAATGTCGTTAACCCGATACTGATCGGTATCACGAAATGAGACTGAATTCTCTTTTTGGTGGAGCTGGATACGATCAAAAATCCCGCCGCGGACATAACCTGACCCTTTAAATGAATAACCATTAGCCATCATGATAATGGCGTGTTCATCGGGTTTTAGCGTGTCCATTAGCCATTGATATTCACTGTCGCCGAGTAAGTTTCTACCAATAGTCGGGATGTTCAATTGCGCATAATATAATTCGATAAAATCATCATTCTTTTCATCCGGTTCTGCGTTGTCAACAAACTCCGCTTCAGTGTCGACAAAGGCTTGATCAACCAGCTTACGGTTAAGATAAAGCTTACGAATAGAGCCATCACCGGTTAGGGTTAACCAATCACTTGATTGGTAAAGTTCTTGTTTTATGGTCGATGGTGGTAAGTTCGCACCGGCGGTTTTCGTGATTAAGCCAATGTGCTGGGCGACTATTCTTGCCGCTTTCATCACCGCGACATTAACCACCATCACGGTAACGGTTGCACCGGATACGGCATCAATATTAACTTGACCGTCGCTGGCTCTGCCACCTACTTTGACACGGTCAAAAACCGTTAATCCTTGATATTGGTCAGCGAACTCAAACAACAATTTCTCAGGTAAACCAACTAACAGAATCGGTTCATGATGCTCCAACACCTTGACGCCGATAAAAGTCCCTGTGGCATCCATTAACACTAAGCTATTGACCGGCTCTCCAGAGTAAGCGGGAATACGTGCAATATCATTAGTTTCAAACGCATAACCAATAGTTTCACCGAATTTAGTGATAGTCCAATAGGGTAATTCACTATTTTTTTCGGTTAATGGATCTGCGCCTGGAAACGCCGCGGTAATAAAAGGTTCAGGTGCTTTTGCTGGGCTGACAAATAGCGCATGGCTAAACTGACTGGTTGTCATCAACGAGAGAAGAAAAAAACACAAGATGAGTTTTTTCAGGAATGGAGTCATCTGCTATATACCTATTTATAAATATTAAGTAATTCTAATGTTAAGGTTACTTTTTGTTGTTTCTTTAGCGGTTGATCTTGATCATGACTGATAAAAATGGCTCAAATTTTATTTAGTCAAAATGGCTAAAATTTAAGTTGTTTTATATGCTCGATTGGTCTATTTGCAAATGACATTAATCAACAGTCTTTAATGTTCTTATATACAAATGGTTTATTGTTTTATGATAGTTGGCACTGTTTTCGCAATCTTAATGATGAGAAAACTAACAACAATAAAATCAAGGAATGTTCAAATGAATAAATTATCGGCTCAGCAAGGCTACGTTGCAGGTATCATGTTGGTGTTACTAACAACATTAGCGACTTGGAGTGTATTAGCCCAAGGTAAAGAGGAAAAAATCCTGACTGAGCAGTTCTCAATCACTCAATTTAAGCAATTAGTGATTAACGCTAATGTCGGTAGTGTTAGTGTCAGTGCCTCAAAAGATAACAAGGTTCATGTGCTGGTCAAAGTGAGCGCGAGGGATAATTGGGGTTGGTTTAACTCAACGGTTGAGGATGCAAAGTTGGCTGTAAAGCGTCAAGGCGATCAGCTAAAAATAGCCGTTAATGATGATGACTATGGTGAAGAGTGGCAAATTAAGTTACCAGCATCGCTAGATCTTAAGCTTGATTTGGGCGTTGGTTCTGCTGTCATTAAAGATATAATAGCGAATATTGACATAAATATCGGGGTCGGTGAGGTAAGAATTGTCACTGATAGTAAGGCATTTAAGCAAGTTGCAGTCGAAAGTGGAGTCGGTGATGCCACTATTAGCGCAAACACTCCGGTAAAAAGGAAGCGCGCTATGGTCAGTGTTGACTCACATTGGCAAGGTCATGGCGAATTTACGATTAATGCCGAAGTTGGTGTCGGTGATGCAAGGGTTATATTGAATTAGCCCACTGTTTTCTTGGTGAATATAAAATCAATTTTGTATTAACAGTATGAATGTCTGTTATTAGCAAAACAAATAGCCAAAATGATGCTTGTTGCCACCATACGAGGTATTCTTTTAGTTAATTATTCATATGTTATTGCTTGAGGTTTTAGATGACACCACGTGTTGAAGTTGGAAAGCTAAGAATTGCAAAGTCTTTATATAGTTTCGTTAATCAGGAAGCTTTACCGGATCTCGGTTTAGATCAACAACAATTTTGGTCAGCGTTTGAGTTGATGATTGAAGAGTTAGCACCGCGTAATCGCCAGCTCTTAACTAAGCGCGATCAATTGCAATTGCAGATTGATCAATGGCATCGTGACAATGATTATGAATTCTCAAAATATAAAACCTTTTTAGAGTCCATTGGTTATTTACTGCCGCCGATTGCTGATTTTGAGATAACCACTTCAAATGTCGATCCTGAAATGGCGACTATGGCTGGGCCACAATTAGTGGTGCCAGTGATGAATTCCCGTTTTGCATTAAACGCCGCTAATGCCCGCTGGGGATCACTCTACGATGCGCTTTATGGTACCGATACGATTAGCGAAGATAATGGTGGGGAAAAAGGAACCGCTTACAATCCTGTCCGAGGTCATAAAGTGGTGGCTTTTGGTCGTGAGTTTTTAGATCAAGCAACGCCGTTAGTACAGGGTAGTCACAGTGAGGCTACTCGTTATTCTGTTAATAATAATGGATTAGTTATTACCTTAACCACCGGTGAGGAAACTCGATTAGCCGATGAGTCACAATTTATTGGTTATAATGGCAATATCGCTAAGCCAACGGCGGTGTTGTTACGACAAAATGGTTTGCATATCGAATTAGTGATTGATGAAAGTAGTCAAATTGGTCAAACCGACAGTGCCAATGTTAGTGATATTATCGTTGAAGCGGCATTAACCACTATTATGGATTGTGAAGACTCCATTGCCGCAGTTGATGCCGCTGACAAAGTGGTGGTTTATCGTAACTGGCTTGGCCTGATGAAAGGTGATTTAACGGAACAAATGAATAAAGGGGGTAAAAGCTTTACTCGTACCCTCAATGCCGATCGCCAATATTTAAATCCGCAAGGGCAAAGCATTAGTCTTAAGGGTCGTAGTTTAATGTTTGTTCGTAATGTTGGTCATTTAATGACTAATGAAGCGATAATCGACAGCCAAGGTAATGAAATTCCAGAAGGCATACTCGACGCGATGTTAACCTCATTAATTTCACTACACGATGTTAAAGGTAATGGTAATTTCAGAAATACCACCACCGGCTCAATTTATATTGTTAAACCTAAGATGCATGGGCCAGAAGAAGTCGCTTTCGCTAATGACTTGTTTGATCGGGTTGAAGATATTTTAGGGCTCGATCGTTACACCATTAAAATGGGGATTATGGATGAAGAACGTCGGACCACGGTTAATCTAAAACAATGTATTAAAGCCGCTGCTGCTCGAGTGGTCTTTATTAATACTGGATTCTTAGATCGCACCGGTGATGAAATTCATACTTCGATGGAAGCTGGTCCAATGATCCGTAAAGGTGAAATGAAAGCCTCATCGTGGATTGCTGCCTATGAAGACTGGAATGTTGATACGGGGTTATTATGTGGCTTAAGTGGCAAAGCACAAATAGGCAAAGGGATGTGGGCCATTCCCGATCAAATGGCCAATATGCTTGAAGCAAAAATAGCGCACCCGCTTGCTGGTGCTAACACAGCATGGGTGCCATCACCAACCGCCGCTGCTTTGCATGTACTTCATTATCATCAGGTCGATGTGTTTGCTCGTCAGCAACAGTTGAAACAGCGTGATTTTGCTAATATTGACGATATTTTGTCGATTCCTGTGGCCCAAAATCCGAATTGGACTGATGAAGAAATTGGCCAAGAGCTTGAGAATAATGCCCAAGGTATTTTAGGTTATGTGGTGCGCTGGATTGACGACGGCATTGGTTGTTCTAAAGTGCCAGACATTAATCATGTGGGCTTGATGGAAGATCGAGCTACTTTACGTATTTCATCACAACATATTGCGAATTGGCTCCACCATGATATTTGTAGCGCAGATCAAGTGATGAACGCGATGAAGAAAATGGCCGCCGTGGTTGATCAACAAAACGCCAGCGATCCTAGCTACCGTGCTATGACCGCTGACCTTGGGGCGAGTATTGCCTTTAAAGCGGCTTGCGAATTGGTGTTTGAAGGGCGAATTCAGCCCAACGGTTATACCGAACCCGTATTACATCGCCGCCGGATTGAAGCGAAAAAATTACAGTCGAAATAGAGTTATTTAAACGAAAAATGGGCGGTGAAATGTCGTAGCATTGGTGGTTGCCAATCTATTTTCATCGCCTTTATTTTATCTTTATTGGCATAAACCTCCGTCAAGCATTCAATGCAATAGTCAATATGACTCTGGGTGTAAACTCGGCGTGGAATGGCTAATCGCACCAAATCCATTGCGGCGGGTTGTTCGCTACCATCGGGTTGTTGCCCAAACATCACCGTACCAATTTCACAAGCACGGATCCCGCCTAAACGATACATTTCAACCGCCAGTGCTTGGCCGGGGTAATCTAAGGGGGCAAGGTGAGGTAACATCGCACGCGCATCAATATAAACGGCATGACCACCGACTGGCTTAACAATAGGAATGCCAATTTTATTGAGGGCATTACCTAAGTAGGCGGTTGAGGTAATTCGATAATGGAGATAATCAGGCTCAACCACTTCGGTTAATCCCACGGCCATTGCATCTAAATCTCGACCGGATAAGCCACCATAGGTTGGAAAGCCTTCGGTTAAAATCAGGACATTACGCGCTTTCATTGCTAAGTCATCATCATTTAACGCTAACCAACCGCCCATATTCACTAAGGCATCTTTTTTAGCACTCATGGTCATGCCATCGACGTAGCTAAATATTTCTTGGACAATTTCTTTCGGACTTTTGTCTTGATAACCGGCTTCCCGCAGTTTGATAAAATAAGCATTTTCGGCAAAGCGACAGGCATCCAAAAAGAACGGCTTATTAAATTCGACACAGAGTGCTTTAACCGCTTTTATATTGGCCATCGAGACGGGCTGACCACCCCCTGAGTTGTTGGTGATAGTTAACATCACGATTGGAATATCTTGGTGACGATCAACTAATAGTTGACGTAGTTTGATTAAATCGATATCGCCTTTAAAGGGGGCGATGAACTGTGGATCTAATCCTTGCTCAGTGACTAAATCGATCGCTTGGCAGCTGGTGGATTCAATGTTAGCGCGGGTGGTGTCAAAATGGGTATTATTGGGAATGATTTTTCCCGGACCAGCGATAATTGAAAACAGTATTTTTTCCGCAGCGCGCCCTTGATGAGTTGGGATAATATGCTTGAATGGCGCGAGTTCTTTTAAAGCTTGCTCGAAACGATAGAAGGAGGGCGAACCGGCATAACTTTCATCACCTAACTGGATTGCTGCCCACTGCTTGGTACTCATGGCGCTGGTGCCCGAGTCGGTTAATAAATCAATCAGGACATTATCGGATTTTAGGGAAAATAAATTGTAGTTGGCTTGTTTAAGATATCGTTCACGTTGTGCCACCGTGGTCATTCTGATCGGTTCAACGGATTTGATCCGAAAGGGTTCTATGATGGTTTTCATTAATATCATCCTGGTTCGGTTATCGAATGTTTAAGATGACATGGTAGTGGTTGAAAAAAAAGCGCTGGGTGAAAATTACCCAACGCTTTTTAGCATTAAACTGTAAAAGCTAGTTTACATTTTGTATGAAACAGTCATGTAATAGAAACGACCTAAGTTGTCATAAGCTGCTGAACCACCGGTAGTACCAGAGGTACCGTACGGTAAGTCTTTATCGAATAAATTATCGATACCAACCGTTAGCTTAACGCCATTATCAAACGAATAACCAGCCGTTGCATCGGTAATCACATAGCTAGCGTAGCTCATTAGGCTACTAGGGTTTGAATTTTTTTCCAATTCCTGTTCGGTGTACAATGAAACATCCTGCAGGTAACGAGTTTTCATCGAACCATGCCAGTTGTCTTTCGCGTATGACACGCTTAAGTTAACTTGCCAGATTGATTCGCCACTGGTACCAGCATTTTCAGTATAATCCGTTGGATCATTTTGGAATGGGTAATCTTTGCGTTCGATTAAGTAAGTCCCCATTAAGGTAGTTTTAACATCACCTTGCGCTAATTCAAAATCATAACCAAATTCAAAATCCACCCCAGCGGCATCTTGACCAGCTAAGTTTAATACATGGCTTTGGATTAAGGTGATTTCATGATTGGCGGCATTACGAGTAATTAACCGACAGTACTCGTTATTAATCCCTGTTTTTGAATCAACACAACGCTCGACTATGTGTTGAGCGCTAGTGGTTGAAATAGCATCAATTAGATCTATTTTCCAGTAATCAACGGTTAACGAAGCACCCTCAAGGAATTCTGGCTGATAAACAAAACCTAGGGTAAAGCTTTCTGATTTTTCTTCTTTAATGTCGCGGTTACCACTGGTTTTACCCGGTAAGAAGCTTGAGTCATAATCAGAATTGAAATCAACCGGTACGCCTAAGGCTAAACAGTTAGCTGCGCGGTTTGCTCCATCCTCAAGTTCTATTAAACGATCGGTTTTACAAACATCTTTAACGTCAAAGAATGTTTCACTGGCCGCGCCAAAAACTTCACCAATGTTTGGTGCACGTAATGCTTCTGATAACGTTGAACGAATACGTAATTCATCATTTATCTGCCAATCTAAGCCTAGTTTCCAGCTCGTGACATCACCAATGGTGCTGTAGTTAGCATAACGAACAGCTGCTTCAGCGGTTAGATCTTGAATGAACGGTAGATCAGTTAAAATAGGCGCTGAAACTTCAATAAACACTTCTTTAACGTTAAAGCTACCGTTGTCTTCACCCACTGAGTTAAAGAAAGTACCGCCAGCATTAGTTGGTTCGTGACTTTCGCTTTGCTCTTTACGGTATTCAAAACCGGTTGCAAAACCAACTGCGCCAGCAGGTAAATCAAATAATGCGCCATTATTTAATGAACCACCAATCACACTTTGGCTAATCTTACTGGTACCGGTAGAAACCGTATTAATGTAGTTAATAGCTTCCTGAGATGGCGCGCCAAATCCGAAGGTATTAACGGCAACACAGCCATCAGCACGAGCAGCTTCGTCACGACAAACAATGTTGCCACTGCTGTCTTTGATTGCGTCTAAGGCATTAGCGTAGTTAGCACGGATTAAATTGTTTGAGTTAATACGGGTTAAATCAGTTTGACCGTAAACAGCAAATGCTTCATAGCCCCAATCTTCACCGATTGTGCCTTCAGCACCCAGCACGTAACGTTGGGTTGCCCGTTCATCATTCTCAGTTCTAACGCCTAAATCAGTCATCATTCGATTGATGCGGATTGATTTTTGATCGTTAGCGTCCATTAGCTGACCTAACTCTTCATTAACAAAGGCATTATCACGGCTAATACTATTCTTTGGATTGTAGAACCAGAATGCTGGTTGGCCACGATCTTCGGCATTGATTGATGCATGCTTAGCGCTGAAATAAACATTGTGTTCATCGCTGATGTCATAATTCACTTTGAAATTAATGTTTAGGCGATCAAATTCAGGTTGTAAGTCAGTAAATTGACCGAGATTAAACGAGTCACAATCCGCACATTTGATGCCATCGACATTATTGCCAACGAATATTTTACGTACTGAACTATCGCGATTAAAAGTATACCAATCACTACCAGATTTAAACGCACCTGCATTATTGATGGCGTAATAACCAGCATTAGGGGTATATATTTTGTCAGGGTGTAATGGTGAATTTTTAAATTCTTCCAGACGATTTTGATTTTTTAAGGCTGAATATGAGGTCGATGTTTGATCGCGTTCTAGTTTATTAAGGCGGTTTTGCTCACTGTATTCAACAGCAAAAGCAATGTTACCTCGGTCGTCATTAAAGTTTTGGCCAAAAGAAAAACTATATTTTGAGTTTTTATACGGGTTATCAGCAGCAAAACCTTTAGTGATAGATACATCTAATCCTTCAATGTTCTTCTTGAGGATAAAGTTAACCACACCGGTCACCGCATCAGCACCGTAAACCGCTGATGCACCACCAGTGATAATTTCAACACGGTCGATCCATGCCGTTGGAATGGTGTTGGTGTCAACCGAAGAGCTGCCAGCACTACTAGAGACATGGCGTTTACCATTAACGAGTACTAAAGTGCGCTTAGCGCCCATGTTACGTAAATCAAGGATATTTAGGCCAGCGGTACCAATGTAGCGACCTGAATTTGATAGCGAATAGGTATTAGCCAGTGCTGGTAGCTCATTTAAGGCATCACCAATATTTAAGGCACCGGTGTTTAACAGGTCTTCACCGCTAATAATCGATACTGGTGATGGTGCAATGGCACCTTCACGTAAAATACGTGAACCAGTGATTGAGATACGTTCAACGGTTACTTCAGTTGTTGCCGAATCTGCTTGGGCAAATACCGGATTAGCGACTACGCCAACTAAGGCTAGTGAAATAGCTTGGGTTAATAAAGTTACTTGTTTCATTTTTATTAGATCTCTTTAATTCCAGTATCATTAATGACAAAAGTCATCATTTGATATTCCATCTGGGCTATCAATTTATTGCATTGATAAGCAGGATCCTTGTGCAATTTGTTATTTTTTAAGTGATGTAAAATCATCCCTACAATCCTATCAATGATGTCAGAATGCTGTCTAACACTTGCTGGTTAAGCTATTGTAAAGTTTGTTTTTATTTGTGGCTCAATGGGGTTTGTTTGTTTTTTTTGTTGGTGTACGTGGGTTTTTATGTGATATTTTGAATTATTATTCACTATTGTTTGTTAATGGTGTGTGGCGTTAATTGTTTTTACCTTGTTAAGCCGTAACAATGCCATAATAAAGAAAAATCACCTCACTAGGACAATTCAATTGAAATTTAACACTAAGCAAGTACTGCTATTTGATTTAGATGGTACGTTGATTGATAGCGCACCTGATTTAGCATTAGCGATTAACGCGATGCTAAAAACATTAGAAAAATCGACCTTTAGTGAAGATACTATTCGCTCTTGGGTTGGTAATGGCGCTCAGGTTTTGGTACAGCGGGCATTATCTGGTGCTCACGAAATAGCGACTGACTTAGATGAAGAAGACAAAGCGCGTGCCTTAGCAATCTTTTTAGATAGTTATCAAGCTAATGTTTGTGTCAATACCGTGTTATATCCTGATGTTCGGTCAACATTAGTTGAGTTAAAACGTCGTGGTTATCGTTTAGTGATTGTGACCAATAAACCGCATCAATTTGTTGAGCCTATTTTAGCGGGATTACGACTCGATGGTTTGTTTGAATTGATTTTAGGCGGTGACAGCTTATCGAAACGTAAGCCTGATCCAATGCCGTTAAATTATGTGAGCCAGCTATTTGA